>JAEEGG010006603.1_pt1 | contig 27160 bp, 21 predicted proteins | sample 9134161 | NCBI WGS metagenome assembly JAEEGG01 (sample SAMN16246543, study PRJNA631951) | gut metagenome | biome: gut microbiome; feature: rumen; material: CR-attached | host: Bos | place: Iran: Karaj | collected 2018-10 | reverse complement strand
TATTCGCGTACGGAACCGTCGGGAAACGTAATCTTTATCATGTTGTTTTATAGTAATTTCTATTTGAGCGTGCGAATTTATCAAATTATTCGGACTTGGAGAAGCGTTTTATTATATTATACGCTGAGTAAATGCCAAGTTCGCCTGCCCGGCTCAGGTCACGGAACGCTTCATCCATGCGGTTCAGTATAACCAGAACCAGTCCGCGGTTGTACCAGGCCTCCGCCAGATTCTCATCCAGCTCGATAGCCTTGTCAAAATCAACCAGTGCCGAATGCATATCATTTGTCATGGCGTAGAATGTGCCGCGGTTGTAGTATGCGAAAGCGAATGAGGGCTCCAGTTCAATTGCATTTGACAGGTCACGGATCACACCCTGATAGCCGGGATCGGGCTTACCCTCCTCTTCCTGCTCGGCACGCTTTGCCTCAACGGAGCGGGCTCTTATCTGGGCGCGGCAGAACCATACGGCCCAGTTGTCGGGATCAACCTTGACCGCTATGTCCAGGTCAGACTCCGCATTCCTGAAGTCCTGCAGCAGTGCAAAGTCAATGGCACGCGCCAGCAGCAGGCAACCCTCTGACTGGCTGTTGTCCGATATGTACTGCGTGCGCAGGCCTATGTCTGCAAACAGGCGGTCAATCTGCCTCTCGCTCAGCTGAACCTCACGGTTCTCAAGCTCCAGGGCAGCCATGAAACAGCCGCTCGATGAGAGCTCCTCGACAGCCTTGCTGCTGTATACTGTGCTGACCTCCTGTGTATTATCCTTGAAGTATGTCAGACGGAACGGCTCCAGATACTTGACATCCACATTGCGGTTCTGGACCTTTCCGCGGTATTCGCTTGAGAATCCGGTAGAGTTCTCAAGATCCTCGTCAACCACTATCTTACGGTAGTTGCGTACGTTCTTGTCATTACGCTCACGGGTCTTGCCGTCATCCTCCTTGTCCTGGTCATCGGCATAACCCATAGCGTTGTTGAAACGGCGGTTCTGCTCACGGATCACCACAAGGGCATCCTCCTCGGCACCGCGGTGGTTACCCAGCTTCTCGCGCACCTCACTGCGCATCTGGTAACCCTGCGTAAACTGCGGGTACTCCTCAAGCACACGGGTAATATCCTGCTCTGCACCACGGTAATCACCCGTCTGGTCACGCAGGATACCGCGATAGAAGACAGCCATCAGGTTGTCGGGCTCGGCCGCAATCACTATGTCGAAATCCTCGATGGCGCGGTTGTCATCACCAATCTGCGCCCTAAGGTTACCGCGGTTGTAATGACCCGTAATGTTACCCGGATCAATCACTACCGACATATCGTAGTCATCAAGCGCACCGTTCAGGTTATCACGGAAATAGCGCACCATGGCACGGGTAATGTAGGTACCTGCATTGGTGGGATCCAGATAGATGGAGCGGTCCAGGTCAGCCTCGGCCTCCTCATAACGCTCCAGACGGGCCAGCATCACTCCGCGGTGATGCAGCATGGCCGGGTCATAACGGTTCACATCCAGTGCCTTGTTCACCCACTCCAGCGCGCCTATGCTGTCGCCCATATCCCATAGAAGGTCCGATCTCATTGCCAGTGCGGGAGCGTATTTGGGTGACTGAGCCACCAGCGTATCGGCCTCCAGCAAGGCCTCTTCATTACGGTCCAGACGCGACAGGCAGAGAATCAGGTTATGGCGCAGGGCGTTGTTGTCAGGATCCAGCTGCAGGCCTTCCCTGAAGTCGTTTATAGCGTCCGTATATCGGCCCTGATAGACACGGGACAGGCCTCTTACCTGATAGGCGCTCACCACGAACGGGTTACGCTGCAGCGCATAGTTGCAGTCCTGCTCGGCTCCGCGGTAATCCTCAAGCGAGAGTTTGGCCACAGCCCTGTAGAAATAGGGCTCCGGCAGATAGGGCTTGGCGTTTATGACCTGGTTGAAGTACTGGATTGAGAGTACGTAATCATCAAAATAGAGAGCGGTCCGGCCCACCGACATCATACGGTCGGTGTTTATCTGAGCCTTCATTGGGGCGCAAAATCCCCACAGGGCCACAGCCAAGGCAATGATGGTCCGCCCTACTCTCATATATTACTTGCGTGCAACCTTGACCTTGTAGTCGCAGCTGAACTTACCTGCTGCGATCGAGCTCAGGGCCTTCTTGTTCATCTGACGGCGCAGGGGTGACATACGGTCAATGAAACACTTTCCGTCCAGATGGTCAATCTCATGCTGAAGCACGCGTGCGGGGAATCCCTCGAACCACTCGTCATGCTCCTGGAAGTTCTCATCCTGCCAGCTTACGCGTACGCGCTCGGGGCGGTTGACCTTCTCATGGATGCCCGGAAAACTCAGGCAGCCCTCCTCATACGGAACCATAGCTCCGTCAGTCTCCTCGATATAGGGATTGATGTACGTACGGAAGTAACCCTTGAACTCAGGCTGGTCATCGGAAATGACATCCAGGTCAACCACAACGAGTCTGATTGAAAGACCCACCTGCGGAGCTGCCAGGCCCACGCCCTCGGATTTCTTAAGTGTCTCAAACATATCCTGAATGAGCTGAGGCAGTCCCTCATAGCTGCTGTCAATCTCCTCGGCCTCTTTCTTCAGGACACTCTGTCCATACGTGTAGATTGGTAAAATCATATCTCTTTATACTGTTTTGAATCCATAAACGACTCCAGGATGATGGTGGCGCTCACCTCATCCACCAATGCCTTGTTACGGCGCGCCATACGTCCTATGCCGGAATCCAGAATGGCCCTCTGAGCCAGGACCGATGTAAACCTCTCGTCAAACATCACCACCTTCTTGTCGGGGTACCGCTTTATGAGCTTGTTCACAAACGGACGTATCTGTGTCATGCTGGCCGATTCCTCTCCGTTCATATTGGTGGGGTGACCTACCACAATGACATCTACGCTCTCCTTGCTGAAGTAATCAGCCAGAAAAGCGTTCAGCTCATGCGTAGCCACGGTCTTCAGTCCCCCGGGCACTATGCGCAGCGGGTCCGTAACCGCGATTCCGGTACGTTTGGTACCGTAATCAATTGCCAGAATCCTACCCAAGGTTATTTCCTGTAGAGAATCCAGGCGCTCTGGAAATCCTGATTGTCAGGATATCTTGCCTTGAACTTGGTGCGTTCTGCCACAGCCTCCTCCTTGGTATCAAAGCTTGCGCATACAACGCGGTATGTCTTTCCGGCCTCGTTAACAACTACAATTGCCTTGTAGCCGTCGTTGACAAGGCGCTCGCGCAGAGCATCGGCATTAGCCTTGAGTGAGAAGCTGCCGCATACAATACCGTATGCCCTGATCTCCTCAGTACCGGATACGACCGATACCTTCTCCTCGCGGACTGAAATATTAGCAACATCCTCAGCCTTGGGGGCCTCATTATTGGAAACCACGGGCTCCTCGATGACTGCCTTGGGCTCATCGGCCACAGCCTTCTCATACGCCTCCTTATAGGCGTTCTGGCTTGACTTGCACGCTGAAAGTGAAAGGACTGTTCCAGCAATCAGCAGATAAACGGTTCTCTTCATAATAGTAATTTATTTAGTTAGTCCCATTTAAGCGACGTTTGTTTTGGTACAATGTTAAAGTTCACAGTGTCTTTGGCCAGGCAGGAGGAAACCAGATCCTCGGGTACCAGTTTCCAGTTTGTCTGAGGTGCTACAGACACTTTTATATCCATCTCATTCCTGAGCTGCATATCGGTCAGCATGAAGAAACGCAAATCAGCCATTGACGAGCCGTTGAACCTCTCCAGCATCTCCTTGTGGGTGATACCGTTTGCCAGGAACAGGGCCGACTCGCCGTTTCCGTAAAGGAAAGAATTGACGGTGGTACGGTACATCATGTCCGGATCAAACGGTCTGCCGTCAGACATCCCGGTTATCCTGACGCGGCTGCCCTCGGGCTTGGTCACGTCAATCTCATAATCAATTCCGGCAGCCGATATAAAGCTCTTGACGGGAACCTGCGGCATGAAACCGCCGTCCTGGCCTGCCGCCTTTTTCTTGAGCAGTCCGCCGTTACCGTCAGTTACGGTATTGTAGAACCTGGCTGCAGAGTATTCCAGAGCATTCCTTACCTCACTGCCCTTGAGCATGACAGACACCATGGTGTTGTCATAGATGTACATGTTGAACACATCCCTGATGGTCATCTCCCCTGCCGGGAAGTAAGACCCGGTTACAACGGGTGATGTGAGTGAAATATCGGCCGCATTGAAACCCATCTGGAACTGATGCACGTAATCCGCTATTGACGAACTGCGCCAAAGCACACCGCGTGCATCCATCGGACACTGCGTCACGCCTATCACTGAATCCGTGTAATGCTTTACGTCATCATACCATCCCGACAGTTTCTTGACAAAGCGGCTGTCAGGCTCCAGAGCGGTAATATCCTCAAGACCTCCCTCAATATCAACTGTAACACTGTTACGTGTAACTCTCATCCTGGCCACAGCCACCTTCTCCATGAACGGACCGGGGTTGAGCAGCAAAACAGAATCACCGTTACAGTTTGCCACCTTGCCGCTGTATGCCTTGTGGTCATGACCAAAGAGTATCAGGTTGAATCCCGGAACCTCCTTAGCCAGTCTCAGGGCCGAGTTCTCAAACACGCCCTCATTATCCATACGTCCGCCGTCCAGACCTGAATGCAACAGGCCGATAACGACATCGGGGTTCTCTTTCTCCTTGAGTTTGGGCATCCAGTACCGGGCCGATTCCACTATATCGGCAAACTCTATCGATACACGGTCTCTGGGGATGGAATAGCTGATAATGGGAGTGGTGAAACCTATCACCGCAATCTTCAAGCCCTTCTTCTCAATTATCGTGTAGGGAGGCAGGAAATCACCCGGTTTCTCGTAATAGACATTCGCGCCCAGCATGGGGAATGTCGAGGTCCTGTAGAAACGGTCGTAGCTCATAGCTCCCACCGCAAAATCATGGTTGCCCATAACCACAGCCTCACAACCCAGCAGGTTGAACGCCTCGGTTGCCACACACCCCTTTGTGAACTGTGCCGAAATGTCCTGATAGATTTCGACCGAGCCCTGCAGGTAATCACCGGCATCCATATAGATCAGGTTCCTGTCAGCCTTGCGCTCCCCTTTCAGGAAAGTCGCCAACTTGGCCATGCTCCCCTTTCTCTCCTCTCCGTTCAGGCAGTCGCGGTCAAATATCAGGCCGTGGATATCGGTCGTGGCAACAACCTCAATCTCCACGGGACCCTTGTTTGAACAACCTGCCAGAACCGCGCCGGCCAGCACGGTCAACAGAAACTTTATCTTGGAATAACGGCTCATCAGATACCCAGATCCTTCTTGAATGCGTCAATCTTCTTCATTGCCTCGGCCTGAACCTTAAGGTAATCCTTCTTGTCAGCCATAGGCAGCTTAGCCTCCATGTAGAACTTGATCTTGGGCTCTGTACCTGAAGGACGGACCGATATCTTGTCACCGGCGGCAGTAAAGTACTGCAGCACGTTTGACGGCTCCGGCATAACCAGGTCAGTAACCTTACCGGCGGCATCGGTCTGCTTGAGCAGCTTGAAATCCTTAATCAGAACCACCTTCTCACCGGCCAGAGTCTTGGGCGGGTTGGCGCGGAACTGCTCCATCATAGCCTTGATCTCATCGGCACCGCTCTTACCGGGCTTTACAACGCTTACGGCACCCTCCTGTGAGAATCCGTACTCCTGGTATGCATCCAGCAGCAGGTCCCAGAGAGTCTTGCCGTTCTCCTTTGCCCATGCGGCAATCTCGGCCATCAGTGAGCAGGCCGATACGGCATCCTTGTCACGTACAAAGTCCTCGGCCAGGAAACCGAAACTCTCCTCACCGCCGCCGATGTAGTGCTTGCCCTTGGCGTTCTCATCGGCAATAACCTTTGCGATCCACTTGAAACCGGTGTAGCAGTCAAACATCTCCAGGTTGTTCTTCTCGGCGATGCGGCTTATGACCTCGGTGGTCACGATGGTCTTCACGATGTACTCCTTACCGGTCATCTTGCCCAGCTTGGTGTACTGTGTTATGATGTAGTAGAGGAAAATCATTGCGGTCTGGTTACCGTTCAGCAGGGTCAGCTCACCCTTGTCATCGCGGCAGGCCACACCCAGACGGTCAGCATCCGGGTCCGATGCCATAACGACGTCGGCGTTCAGCTTGCGGGCCAGTGCCAGAGCCATGGTCAGAGCCTCGGGATACTCGGGGTTGGGTGAAACTACGGTCGGGAAGTTGCCGTCCGGAACCATCTGTTCGGGAACGCAGTTCACATTGGTAAAGCCCCACTGCTTGAGTGAGCGCGGGATCATGACGCGGCCGCATCCGTGCAGAGGAGTGTAAACTATGCAGAGGTCATGGTTACGCTTAACCAGAGCGGGATCGATGCAGATACCCTCAATTGCATCCAGGTAGGGTTTGTCAACCTCCTCACCTATGATCTGGATCGAGGTGGGGTTACCCTGGAACTTGATATCGGCCACCTTAACCTTGGCAACCTCATCGATGATGCCGGTATCGTGCGGAGCCAGCACCTGAGCGCCGTCCTCCCAGTAAGCCTTGTAACCGTTGTACTCACGCGGGTTGTGGCTGGCGGTCACGTTCACACCGCTCTGGCAGCCCAGATAACGGATAGCGAATGAAACCTCGGGTGTGGGGCGAAGGTCATCGAACAGATAAACCTTGATGCCGTTTGCGCTGAATATGTTTGCTACGGTCTCGGCGAACAGACGTCCGTTGTTACGGCAGTCATGTCCTACGACCACTGAAATCTGCTTGAGATTCTTGAAGTTTTTGTTCAGGTAGTTAGCCAGACCCTGGGTAGCCATACCCACGGTGTAGATGTTCATACGGTTGGTACCTGCGCCCATGATACCGCGCAGACCGCCTGTTCCGAACTCCAGATCCTTGTAGAAAGCGTCTATAAGGTCAGCTTTGTCTTCCTTGGCCAAAAGAGCTTTTACCTCTTCACGTGTCTTCTCGTCAAATGAACTGCCCAGCCACTCCTGAGCCTTGGCAGTTACAAGTCCCAATAATTCGTCCATATATGCTAATACTAATAGTTTCTCTATACGTAATTAGCAAAGGTACGGATTATTTTCCTAACAACCGCCTTAAAAGGAAATAGAATTGAACCTCCAGGAAATAAAGCCTGAATGAATGGAAAGGTATGTAACCCAATTTGAATTTCAGTCCGCAGGGCAGCAGCGTTTTGTCAATATCCTTCCACGCCGCGCGGAACCTCTCAAGCGCCTCGGCCCCGTCCAGTATCTCTCTGTTTCTGAGCCAGATACCAATCACGCCGGTCAGGTTCACCCAGCGCTCGCGCTCAAACAGAGCCAGTACCTCCCTGCCCTGTCCCGCCTCACGCAGCTGCCGCGCCATCGACATATTGGCCTCAATCAGATCAATCCTACGGGCCGATACGCGATTGGTCATACTCTCCCCATGCTGGCGATAGTAGTAGACACCGTCACAGCTTTTGACTTTGCCGCTGTGCAGATAGTGCATTCGGGAAGTGTTATCGTCGCTGTAAAGACGGCATGACGTATCATACGGGAAACGCTTAAAGAGCTCAGCCTTAGAAACATACAGGCCGTGAACTGACCAGTCCAGACTCAGGCGGAACGCCTCCTCACCGCTCCACTCCTTCTTGTCGGAGCGCATGGGGTACGGGGACTCCTCTGTGCCGTTCACGTAGACCAGTTTAAACAGGACCGATCCTGTCTCCGGGTCTGCATCAAGAATTTTTACGGCTTTTTCAAGGGCATCGTTAGACAGCGTATCATCAGCGTCGAGCATTGTGATGTAATCACCGTCAGCCACCTCTATGCCCATGTTGCGGGCAACGGCCTGACCGGCGTTCTCCTTGCGCTGCAGTATCTTTATGCGGCTGTCGTTTGCCGCGTATTTGTTCAGGATTTCGGGAGTAGAGTCAGTCGATGCATCATCAATGCAGACAATCTGAATGTCCTTGAGAGTCTGGGTTACCAGTGAATCCAGACAGGCCTCCAGATACTTCTCAGCATTATATGCCGCCACCAGAACCGTCACTCTGCTCATAGGCCAAGCTTGTTTCTCACCTTGTCACTGAGAGACCTGATGAATGATGTATGCTTATTGAGGTAGTAGTACGAATGGGCGCCTGATACAGCCAGCAGGGTCAGGCTGACAACCCATTGCCAGACACCGTCCAGATAGTATAGAGCCAGCCATGTAGCAGCAATGATGGGCAGCTGCGCCATGAACACGCCGAGTGCACGTTTAGAGTAAGTTATGCCGTATCGGACATGGGTAATTGCATAGACAATCGCCATATCTGCAATAGCCGCAATTGTGAGTGCCGCACCCGTCATGGTAACGCCGCCCCACTTGAAGAAGCCCACCACCGCAGCCACAAAGACCACGTCGTAGAGCACCTCCTGCAGCATGAAAGTCTTGGAGTCGCCCTTGGCCAGTGAAACGTATGAAAGCGGAGTGGTCATTGCCTTGAAAGCCAGGCCGATAACCGCCAATCGGGCCATAGGAATCGCCTCCAGGAAACGGGTGGTAAGCAGCAGGTTCACAATCAGTCCCAGGAACACAATGAAACCCACAATCATGGGTGCCATAAGCAGTATTGCAACCTCCGCCTGGCTGTTCACCAGATCATTCACCTTCTCACGGTCCTGATTAACCGCCGACAGTCTGGGGAAATAGTCCGATTCCATTGCCGAGAAGACAAACAGGCCCAGATATGAAATGAGCAGGTAACCTGCACTGTATATGCCCGTTAACTCAGCGTTTCCGTACTTCATCAGGTAGTTGGCTATGATGGAGAATGCGCCTGCCCCAAAGAATGATGTGATGGTAAAGAAAATACCCAGCTTGATCATCCCGAATCCCTTCCTCAAGGTCTCCCCCGAGAATGGTCTGATCCTGTAGGGATAAGCCCTGAAAGTATACATGCAGGTAACCAGCATCGATGCAAAAGCCACCAGCACCAGAGACGGAGCAATACCCACCAGTCCGAACTTCCAGAACAGCGGGATCGATATGCACAGCGTAGCCACAACCGTAATCAGCTGGCTCTTGGCCAACTCACGCAGCATACCCGTGCCCTTCAATATGGCCGTCTCGCCGCCGTTTATGGCGCTGAACGCAGCCATCGGTGAAAGCATCAGGAAAGAGACCGTGTAACTCTTGTCACCGTCAAACGCCCATTCACTGAACAGAGGAGCCAGCAGAAAGCACAGCAGAAAACCCGCCATAGCCGTCAGGAAAGCCCATGTGCGGGTAATAAGCACGCTCTCCGCGAGTCGGGCATCGGCCCCGCTGCTCTTGCACTCCGACACCGTCTTCACGGCGCTGAACGGAACACCCAGGTCAGTTGTGCTCTTGACCAGGTTCAGGGTGCGGTTGAATGACTCCGTGATGCCGAATCCGGTAGGACCCAACAGCATGGAAACCAGCTTGGTACGCACAATATTGACCACGACGACAATGCCCTGCACGCCGCCCAGCAATCCGGTGCTTTTGACTATCCGGTCGTAAGAGTCAGTTGTTTTCTCCTTAGCCACGTTACAATAAACGCGATTATAACTGCAAAAGTATGCATAATCTGAAATAATAATCATATATTTACGTTTTTGAGAATGTATGACAACATTATCGGTCATAGTCCCCGTTTTCAACACCGCCGGCACGCTGGAAAGATGCATTCGCAGCATCCTCTCACAGCAGGTTGACGGCCTTGAACTCATACTGGTTGACGACGGCTCCACCGACGCCAGCCCCGCCCTGTGCGACGAGTTCTCCGGGGCCGATGCCCGCGTCCGTGTGATCCACCGCCCCAACGGCGGACTGAGTGCCGCCCGCAACAGCGGAATCGATGCCGCCAGGGGCACCTGGATAGCCTTCGCGGACAGCGATGATGAACTTGCCCCCGATACCCTTTCGGCCAATCTTGAACTGGCCACCGCCGACGTCGATCTGGTGGAGTTTCCCGTATCAGTCCATTACGGTGCGCCCAACTGCTACCAGCTTGATTTTGAGCCCCGTACGGTATCGGGTGATTTCGTCTTCAAGCACTGGATCAAAAGCGGCGGATACAACCACTGCTACGCCTGGAACAAGATATACCGCGCCACCCTCTTTGAGGGTATCCGGTACCCCGAGGGCGAGAACTTTGAGGACGCCGCAATCTGCCCCTCGATAATTCGCAGGTGCCGCGCCGTAACTTACTCTGACCGTGGTCGTTACCTCTACTACAGCTCTACCGGAAGCATCACGCTGCAGTACCGTTTTGCCAATCAGGAACCGCTGTTCCGTCACAACCTTGAACTGCTGCAGCACATCAAAAAAACAGGGGCCGATGCAGAATCTCTGAGCCGTCTCTGGAACGGATGCCTGAACCTGCTTATCGACCTTGCCCGATGCAAGGATGCAGACAAGGAATACATAGCGGCAAAGGCTGCAGTTCTGACCTCTTTGAAGCCTATAAATGCTGATCGTTACGCCGGTTCCCTAAAGCAGAAAATCAAGGTCGCCCTGGGACCCGCCAGAGCATGTAAGTTACTCAGTATAAGGAAATACAAATGAAACTGTCCGTAATCATACCCTACTGGAATCCCGACGGCAACGCACAGACTGACGCGCTGCTGATGAGAGCCGTAAGGTCCGCTCAGGACAGCCATCCTTTTGAGATAATCGTAGTCAATGACGGCTCGCCGTCTGACCCCGATCTGAGCTCCTTCCCCGAGGTCAGGTACCTGCGCCGCGAACACGGAATGCTGGGCGCAACCCGCAATACCGGAATCGAGGCCGCAACAGGTGATGTTCTGGCCTTCCTGGATGCTGATGATTACTACTATCCCGGCACGCTCCAGCCCTGCCTTGAGGCAATGGAAGCATCCGGCGCTGACCTGCTTGGATTCGGCCACAGCATAACCCCTAACGCCGATTCCATTGATACAGTCGGAATCTGCTGCGGGCCCTCATTCAGCACCCCGGTTACAGGTGATGAGTTCATGCGCACCAACAATCTCTTTGGCAGCGCCTGCCAGTATCTGATAAGCCGCAAACTCATTGATGCCGGCGCCTTACGCTTTAAGGAGGGTGTCTATATAGAGGATGAGGAGTTCACTCCCCGCCTGCTCTTTTTCAGTAAGAATTTCATCCGCACTGACTATCCGGTTTACGCCTATTACCTGCACTCCGGAACCATCATCACCACCGCAACCCAGGAGATGACGGACCTCAAGGCAAAGCATACCATAGGTGCAATAGAGAGCCTGCTCTCATTCCGTAACGATCATTCCAGCGAGCCTCATAAGGGGCTTGACCGCAAGATAAAAACCCTTGCCATAGACCATCTGCGCCGCACATTGCGCCGCAAAGACTGGCGTACTGCCCTACCCGTGCAGACACAGGAACTCACCCGACTGGGACTCTATCCCCTGGAGACCGTCGGACTGCCCTTCAAGTTCAGGCTCTTCGGCCTGTTATACCGTTGCCGCCTCGGGCGGTATTTGCTCCATTTAATTGAATCGCTCTACAAATGAAGATACTGCTTTTAGGCGAGTACAGCAACGTGCATAACACCCTAGCAAAGGGACTCCGTGAACTTGGTCACAAGGTCACGGTTGCCAGCGACGGAGACAGCTGGAAGAACTACCCCCGCGACATAGACCTCCGGCGCGAGCCCGGCTGCCGCATGAAGTACCTCTGGCGCCTCATCAAGGCCCTGCCCCGCATGCGCCGCTATGACGTAGTGCAGATAATCAACCCCATGTTTCTGGAGCTCAAGGCCGAGCGAATCCTGCCCATCTACAAGTACCTGCGCCGCCACAACAAAAAGGTGGTAATGGGTGCCTACGGAATGGATTACTACTGGGTGAACGTCAACACTCAGATACGCCCGCTCCGTTACAGCGACTTCAACATAGGTGATAAGGTAAGGACCGATACCCAGGCCCACCTCTACCGTCAGGAGTGGACCGATACCCCCAAGCAGCATCTGAACGAGTACATTGCCCGTGACTGCGACGGAATCCCCGCCTGCCTCTACGAGTACTGGGCCACATACAATGAGGTTCCCGAGCTGCGCGGTAAGATGCGTTTTATCCCGCTGCCCATAGAGAAGGCCAGCATCTGCCACACCACCTTCTACGGCGGTCCGGTCAAAGTATTCATAGGAATAAGCAAAGGCCGCTCAGTCTATAAGGGGACCGATATCATGCTCCAGGCCGCCCAGGACCTCAAGGAGAAATACCCCGAGCAGCTGGACCTGCGCGTTGCCGAGGGCGTACCCTTTGAGCAGTACCAACAGATGATGGACGGCAGCGACGCCATCCTGGACCAGCTCTACAGCTACACCCCCTCAATGAACTCCCTGCTGGCCATGTCCAAGGGAATCATCGTCATAGGCGGCGGTGAACCTGAGAACTATGATATCCTGGGTGAGAAAGAACTGCGCCCCATCATCAACGTCCAGCCCAACTACCAGAGCGTGTATGACCAGCTGGAGCAGCTCATACTCCACCCCGAGCGCATATCGGACCTTAAGAAACAGTCCATAGAATACATAAACCGCCACCATGATTATCTCAAAGTGGCGGAGCAGTATGTCAAGTTCTATCAGGAATTATAACTTGGGAGCGTGTTTCTTACGCAGTTTCCATCTTACATCCGATATCCATCTGCGGAAATAAGTCCCGTAGTCATACAGATACTTGAGTGACGGCAATGACAGAATGAGCAGTCCCAATGCGATGTACCACTTGAATATCAGGAAGTAAACCAGTGACCAGATTATCAGCGCGGGGATAGCCAAAGCCAGGCGCACGCCGTAACGGGCCGTATTGTAGAATGCGTCGTCCTTTACGCCACGCAGAATATAAACTATCGGGATCCACTTGATACAGCCCACCAGACCGGCCAGGAAATAGAACGGTGCGCCCAGCAGAGCAACCAGAGACTTGAGCAGCAACTTGAATCCACCCGGCTCATTGGCTATTGAGTATACCGAAATGCCGTTCTGGATACGCCATACGCGCAGTGCGTCAACCTTTGCAAAGAGGTCACTGGCCTTCTCGGGCTCCTCCTCACGCAGCTTCAGGGCCTCGGCTACGGCGTACTTGTCGACTGCCTGGATCTTGAGCAATCCCTTGAGTTTCTTGCCGTCTTTTGATTCGATATCGGCCAACGCCTTCTTGAAGTATTCGGGGTTATCGGCCTTGAGTTTGGCGTACTCCCAAATGGCATCGTAATCCTCGTCGTCGGGGATATAGACAATCTGACTGGCAAGAGCGTCGGTTAGCAGACCGCGCATCTGCAGCATTGCTACTGGTGTGGGTTCATCGGGATGCTCCTCAAGGAACTTGTTTACATTGATAGGCTTGCCGAACCTTACCAGCACCTTGCCGCGGAAACGGAAATAGTCGCTGTATTCTATGCCTATGGGCTGTATGTAAACCGGGCGGCCGTTTGATTTCTCAATGGCGTTCTCGGCTATATGGAATATGCCTTTGGAGAGCTTGAGCAGCGAATGCTTGGCACGATGGGTTGCCTCGGGGAAGATTATGAACGGGACACCGTCCATGATTACTCCTGTGGCCTGGTCTATGCACTCGTTGTTGTGCTTTACGGCATCAATTCCGTCGCGGATGCGATAGATGGGCATCACGCGCAGGAAGTAGAGCGCCTTCTTGGCCCAGTTTTTCTTGAATATATCGGCCCTGGCCACAAAAACCTTGCGGATCTTGTTGGCCGGCAGCATCACCATGGGGTCCATCAGCGCGTTGGTATGATTGGAGGCCCAAATAACTATGCTGCCCTCCTCCGGAAGGTTCTCAATCCCCTCTACCTGGTACTTACGGTATGAACTCCGTACAGACCAGTCCACAAAATACCTCAAGAATGTATAGAACCAATCCGGGTCCTGTATGTGTTCTTTCATTTCTCTCTGTGCAAGAATTTTGACAGGCCTGTCGTATCAAAGGCCGAGAAGCGGAACGCCGTTCCAAGCAGCAGGCCCGATATGATATGCCATACGCCCCACCAAGCCGTCACGAACACCATTCCGCCCTTGGCAATCTCAGGCGGGAAAATGCCGGTGTTGAACAGCAGGATAAGGCCCAATCCCGAATTCTGGATACCGGTCTCAAGCGTCACCGCGCGACGGTCCTTCACAGGAACCTTACCGATTGTGGACGCAGTGTAACCTATGCCGAAACCAACCAGATTGTGGATAAAAACTATAATGAATATAAAACCTATGTACTCTTTGAACAGCATCATGTTCTGTGAAATCATCATTCCCGCAACGCTAAGGAAAATGAGTATGGAAACATAACGCATAATCTCCTTGAGCTTCTCGGCTGCCTTGGGTGCCAGTTTGACGGTGATGTAACCCAGCAGAACCGGAATACCTATTATTACAATGACGGTAAGCGCAATCTGCATAGGCGGAACCTGCAGCGTACGCAGCACCTCGCCGGCAGCCGCATCCATGTACTTGGTGTAAAGGCCGCCCCAGATAGCGTAGTTGATAGGAGTAAAGATGGGAGCGCCCAGAGTCGTGATGGTACTCATAAGCACTGACAGCTCGGCGTTACCCTTGCCGTATGATGTCATGAAGTTCGATACCGCACCACCCGGACAGGATGCCACCAGTATCATACCCATCGCCACCATCGGCGGTATGTAACTGTTGAAAATAACGCACAGAAGGAAAGTTACCAGAGGCAACACAATCCATTGGCATATAAGGCCGATGAACATGCCTCGCGGGCGGTTGAACACGCCCCTGAAGAACTGAGGCTTCAATCCCAGAGCCACGCCGTACATAACTACGGCCATGAAAATCATCAGCAGCCAGTTACCTGTCCTGTTGAAGTTGATATTCAGTGCATCCAGTTGTTGAAGACTCTCGTACATTGGTATTACTCCAGTCAAAAGTTTCGCAAATATAACAAATGTCCAACAATCCGCCAAAATCACACGGAATGATTGTAACTTTGCCTTTAGGAACGTATTTTCATGAAGATTCTACTCATAGTCGTAGGCAAGACGGACCAGAAATGGCTCATCGACGGCATCGGCCAATACGCCGAGCGCCTGACCCATTTTGCCCAGTTCGAGATGCAGGTCATCCCCGACATCAAGAACACCAAGAACATGGATTCCCAGACCCAGAAAGTCCGTGAAGGAGAACAGATCCTGAACTTGCTCCAGCCCTCTGATGACGTCTGGCTCCTGGACGACAAAGGCCGCGAAATGACATCCCCCGAAATGGCCTCCTGGCTCGAAAAGCGAATGTCCCAGTCCACCAAGCGCCTCGTCTTCATCATCGGAGGCCCCTACGGCTTCTCACAGGATGTCTACTCCCGCGTTCCCGGAAGACTCTCTCTGTCAAAAATGACCTTCTCCCACCAGATGGTACGCCTAATCTTCGTAGAGCAACTCTACCGCGCCTTCACCATCCTCAACAACCTACCCTATCACCACGAGTGAGCAACTATATCCGTTAATACGGCATAGCACATGGAAATCTCCCTGTTTTCATTCTTTCTATTATCCAAGTATATGGAAAGACACCACCGTCTTCAGTAATACTGGCTAATTCATCTGTTAATTCGCCTATATATGTTGATTCCTCTTGTCCCAATTTCCAAACATACCAATGATAAGATTTAAGCTGAGAGGGAGAGTAGTCATTGGTAGATCGAAACATAATAGAATCAAAGCTGCCCACATCTTTGCTTTTCCCGACTTTTATCCAAGCCTTTTCCAATATCCCCAACTTAAGTACTGTATGTGAATAGAAATCAACTTGGTCAGATGTTATATTATCAACGCCGGGGTCAGCATCTTTGTCATATATAGTCTTAAACACTCTTATCACAGAACTGTTGAGCTGTTCCAAATCGTTTGCGATATACTGAAAGTATCGTTTGCGATTACCACCTATCTCAACACAGAATATATCTCCTATTCTTGTAATGATTCTTTTCATAATAACTGCAACGTTAATATATTTCTTACTTAATTCCAAAATTACTCCATTTTTGGGGACTAATAGAATTGATTTTGTTATACAAGTCTCCCCCATTTTTTTGCAACCCGTATAGGTTTATATAGTTTTGTTCCATTATTCTTGCTTCCTCAAGAGATAAATTGCCAGTGCCATTAATTTTCCTATAGTTTAATCCGGACCTTTCTGATCCCGACATTAAGTGCTCGTTAAATCTCACTTGTGGATCTCTTTTTGTAATACCAACATATCTAATAACATTATCATTATCTCTCCCAACATACACAGAATATGTTCCTGTTTTTGTTCCATTAGCCACATCTGTCACATCATCAGTTTTATTCAAGAAATTAACGGCATCACCAGCCTTATCAGCCATTTTACCCACATCAAGAACATCTGTGGCTTTGTCAACTCCACGAACCGCCTTTAACGCAGTTCCAGCACCGCCCGGAATAACAGGGAGAGCTAAAGCACCAACATCTAGTATAATTCCTACTCCATCAACAAGTGCACCTCCCACATTTCCTGACTTAACGTTAGAAACCATACTCTTTATACCTATTGTGAGACTAGCCACATCCCATATTGCATCCGGAAAATCTCCGTTAGGATCAATCTTGTTGACAGGATCTCCAGCGCAGTAGGAATAAGGGCTGATATGATAGGACTTCTCGCTGAGGGGATCAACGGATGTGAATGATGCTACTTTTGCGTCATAGCGACGTGCACCTAGATCGAACCAGTCAAGGCCGTGCATGCGATCCAACTCCTTGCCTAAGAATTTATGAGTCTGGACATCGGCCGATGACGAGTTAAGCTGGATGTATGTATTGGGGGCGGTAACCAGCGCTCCGCTCGGATAGTAGGAGTTGGCTTGAACAATGTTCCCCGTACTGCATGTGTTGTTCGTTTCTACTACAACACGTGTACTGCCACGATAGTCCGATATTATTGCAGAGTAATTCAATCCGCCGCCGGAGTGGAAACTCACATAACCGTTACCGAAATAGAACTTGCCCTCTGACAGGTTGCGGTCGTAAAACTCAAAACTGTCATAATAGCGAGTCACATCCACGCTCTGTATCAGATTGTCACTAAGACGGGAGTATAGGCTCGCAGTGTTGCCAATCTCTGGAGTTGGCTTTGGCTTATTTGTATTGTCCAAAATATGTTCTGGTATAGAACCGGTTGCCGTGCGGTGAACCGTCCACAACTTGACACCATCAGAACTATACCCATTTTCTGTTTCATTGCCACCGTTGAAGGCAATAAAATAGGGGTTACTGTTAATGTCGTAGCTCACATTCATATGACGATAGGTGTCGGTAATAAGGGAACCGGCATTATCATATGTAAAACTGTACGGACCACGATAAGCAATCTCAAATGATCCGGGCAAAATATTGGTCGAAGCCCGTTCCCTCAAACTTTCTATGCGTCCATAGTTGCAATTAAACTCAAGGCTGTCAATGTTGCGTACTCCCCTATGAGTCTTACCCCGACGTATCAGATGTTTTATGGAGCTGTCTACATCGTAATCCATACGTTCAGTAAGATCGACAACAGGTGACATATCAAGATTTGAGCCACTACGGGATGTAGCAGATAGCAGACGGTCCATTCCATCGTAACTGTACAGATATCCGGCGTAGTATTGGTCTAATCCTGGGCTGATAAGGCATTCAGTCATAGCGCTTATGTTACCGTTGTAACATGGGTTGCCGGGACTAGAGGCATAAAAAAGATTTTCGTCAAACAGATATGTGTTCTGATCATGTGAATCAAAGGCTTGGTGACGGGTGAGATTACCAAGAAGATTATAGTTGTATTCCTCGGTTATGAGACCGTTGAAATCCAACCGGGAGTCTATCCTTCCAAGATCATCATACTCCAGTGCTGATACGTTAACAAAAGGACTTCCATCCGCCGATAACAGTTCCATTACCGGAAGGTCTGAACCGGAGTCGTAGCGGATGCTGTCTATGACGCTGTGAAGTAGCTGTCCTGACTTGTAAAGGGATCTTGTTGTAGAAGTGGTGTGTCCTGTATAAGAATATTTGTACTGTGTTTTCAGCAACACTTCCTCTAGATAGGTTGATATGGTCTCTATGCAACGTCCCTGCCAATCATATGAAAACGCACTCAATAAAGGAGTTCCGGACATATCAAACAATATCTGAGCTGTTGGAGATGATTGAGAATAGGAGTTATTAAATGATGATGAGTACGATGATATTCCGCTGGACAAGAACAGAGATGTCTGAAGGCAAGTATAGTTGTCGTAGTAGTTGACTTGCTCAAGCACACAATCAATTATGGGAGTATTTGAGGTCTGTGAGTAACCAGTTTGGCTAAGAGTTGGGTCAGACGCCCCTGCTACTACCCTTGCTTCATATTCACTATCAGTTATGAGTGTTCCGGTACGTCCTTGAACAACGATACGGCCAAGTGCGTCATACAGGAAGAAACGGTACTGATTAGCGTTAGCCAGACGCTTGTCCCTAAGGAAAGAGAGACGGCCATGACGGTCATACCAGTAGTTTGTTGAGATGTTACCTGGCAATATCTTTTGTATGCAACGTCCGTAGGAGTCATATATGTAGCGATACGAATAATAGGTGTATCCTTTCTTGATGCAAATCATAGGAACCACTGCACGAAGCAGCCCATGCTCATATATGTAATAAGTATCATTGGGTTCAGAGCCCCCATCGTACCTACGCTCCAGCACCTTATTGCCGGCAACATCACAATAGACATCCATTCTGTGCCCGTCCTCATCAATCGTGCTAACACCCGAAAGTGATCCGGCTGGATAGTATGATGTCGAGGACACCACGGGGAGATCGTTCTGAAGCGCGATTTTACGGACTGAGTTCGCCTCATTGGTAAAGTGGACCTCGCTTACGCCCTTACCTAAAGAACGCCATTCGCTGCCTGCGGTAGAGCGGAATGTAACGCGTCCAAGTGCATCATATGTAAAGTCACTGAAGGCATCAGCACTACCGTATGTGCCATTAGATAAAGACACGAATGACTGGCTATCTATGTAGTTGGGACTAGTGCTGCCCACGGATGGAAGCCATAAGTGGGAGACATTGCCCAATCCATCATAGTCCGTCATAGTATATACGTAATTGCCAGTAGTGTTTACACCTCCAGATGCTTCAAGAGTAGGACGACCGAAACTGTCGTAGTATTGAACATTCTTTACTCCTGTTCCGCTGGAATTAAGAATATGTTCTGTAACTATGTAATTGTGGCTAGCATCCTGAGAATGGGCATTTGAGCAAACCATTAGAGCAAACATGGTAGACACCAGCAACATACTCATGCAAAAAGAATGATTCTTCATGACTTCTAAGACCTTTTTTCTGATTAATAATTTGAACCAGCCCCTGTGTAATTGTATAGATATCTATCTACTAGTTGTACAGTTCCACCACCGGAACGGCTTATATTTGAAAGACGTCCCGCGCTGTCATAACCATACAAAGTAACCATTCCATTGGGGGCGGTAAGTGAAGTTACTCCAACAAGAGGTTTAAAACGCCGTATGGTCATCAAAGAACCAGGAGAATAAACAGGCAATGATTGTCTCATGCTCTCCAGCGTACCGAACTGTGCATTAGTTGGGGTAGCATTATCACGCATGCTGGTTAATGTTGAGCTACCTACATAACTTACCAGTTGATTATAACTCATGTTACCGGTAATCTCAGAAATGGGGTATTGACTCTTGTAACCCCATACATAAAGAGAGGTGATTCCGTCACGTGTCACTTGGACCGGATTACCGGCATCATCATAACGATCATATGTAACACGTGGCCTATAGCTGTCAGGACTATTAATGTCCGCTGCATCAAGTTTGACATCATACAATGTATTTGGAAGAAAACGTCCGTTTTCCTTTCTGTAACTAACCATGTTGCCACCGGAAAGTTGTCCATTGGTATAAATCAATTCTCTTACAGGCACCATGATGTTGGCGGCAGCCATCTGACTGTAAACAGAACCGGCACTTTCATAGGTGTAACGGTAGTATTCACTTATTGAGGTTCCTACTGGCGTTGAGTTATTCTTGAGCATAGTGCACTTATTGGATAACTGCCAGTTACTGTTGTAGCTGTAAGTAGTAATAGTATTTGATCCGTCAACAATGGTTTTTATATTGCTGGGCAGATACCACTCGAATTTATAAATCGGGATGGCCCAAAGACCAGTTGAATAAGTGAAATCGTATGCTCTGATATTGGCTGTCATTCCGTTCTGGTATACATACTCCTCACGACTTATAATGCTGCCATTATCCTTCAATGTCTTGCTTTGCAGTAAACCGTTTGAAAAAACCGGCATGGTACTTTGTCGGGGATTTGGCGAAATACGCGGTTCCTTTGTCAAACTGAAACAGTAATCGGTGGTTAAGTCATGTCCGCCGCCTGTTACATGTTCACTGACCATGCTGTATCCCAATAGATAATTCTTAGCTATGGTGTATTGAGGTATTATTGACTCGGAGTACTGTACCAGACAGGTCTGTGTGTAAGGATGGAAACCTGTTATAGCTCCAGAATATGGATTCTCTTCTATTTCCGTACCCGTATAACTTTTCTTTTCGCTGAAAACCGGGTCTATGAGCAGTTCTCCAAGAGAATAGTTAAACTCACGGGTCTTTCCGCCACCAGTTATACGCTTGATACGCAATCCTGCACCACTAGATTGGACCATGTCACAACGATATGTTACAGGCGAGTTTTGGCTGATTTTAATCTGCCATGAGGATATCCATCCCTGCATTGGTTGATTAATCTTAATTCTGTAACTTCCGGCCGGAAGGGTCAGGTGTTGCTCCTTCGGCGTCATACTGTTGTAGCCTCCCGTACTGACTACTGCATCGTAATAACTCCAGACGATACTGCCAGTACTAACATCAATAATGGTCACTAACGGGCCGGACCAACTGGTCATGTTACCACTCCCATAAACCATGGCGCCATTCAGGCTAAGTTCCATGGGGCAGTTATAAGTTATAGTTTTCATGTCTTCATTCGTGTTATTACCAGGAATACTAAGTGATGTCAAGTTAAGTGTTCGTAAATGGAGGCCTCCATCCTGAACATATTTGGGCCAAAGGAATCGGTTTGATTCATATTCGAAAATTTCGCGTCCACCAGTAGGATGAACGACAGCAGTCAGCGTTCCTAAATGAGATGAAGGGAAATCGCTGGTCTTATCAGCACCGGAATAAAGTATCTTATTCGTCGCATCATATGCCTGGCAGTAATAATCTGTTCCATAATTTTTATTGTTGTAATATCCCCAATAGTCGACTGAAAGCGACATCTTGGATGGGAAGGTTCTGCTCTCGTCATATTCAAACGTATACTCTCTGCCAGGTGTGAGCATATCTACTACGCTATCCAATCTAAGACGTTTATAAAGGTACGATTCATTCGTGTTACCGGATTGATAACCAAAATACCCATAGTTCAGTCGATAACTGTGAACCAGGTTGCCAGATGCATCGAACACTTGAATAATATCCAGTTTCTTCGGTTTTGGGAAAGAAATCGTATCAATTTCATAATACATATCCTCTCGGTCTGATGTCTGAAAACTGATTCTTGCCGCACCACTATCCCATACTATCTCTCTGAGCCTCGCCGTTTTAATCTCCGTCTTGAAGGATGAATAAATTGCATCCAAAGAATAGAATGGCACAGAACCATACAATGTCGGCAATAATATTTCAGAGTTCTGATTGTATGGTACAGAACCATCTATTGGCCTGTATTTCATGCAAGTTTCTATGATGGGAGCTTCATAAACCTCTTCATCATACAAGAAAGATATGCTCTTCCCTGACGGCATAGTGATTTTTGTAAGAAACCATGATGAAGCGTTCATGTCTGCAGCGCTACCCAGGAATATATTTCTAGGATGATGATCTGAGTAGCATCTTTGCCCCTGATAACTTAGATTGCAAGTGAGTTCCCTTCTGCCAAACTCATAAACTGTTCCGTCATTTGTTACAAGTTCAAAGTAATGTAAATCTCTGTATTGTTCACGACGCGAAAGTATCCGCAGGACATTACCCTGTGAACGATCCATAAATATAGCCTTAACGGGCGATGTCTTATCGTCGTTGAGAACGAACTTGTCAGCACAGTTCCAAAGGCTGACGTTGAAGATGTCCGGTTCCGAATCTACTACAAGATCTGTGGCATATATATCATCACCGCATGGCAAATCATGAACTGGACACTTATACACGATATTGAAATTTGTCATTTCTGATGGACTCTTTTCGGACGAGCCGTAGTAGCCCTGATTAATACCAAAGAAGCCCTTTCGTGTACGATTGTATTCCAGAAAATCATCAACACATTTGATATACCTTGATATGCAGGCGTTTAGACTTAGGCTCCATCCTAAACCGACCCATGTAGCCTCCTGTGACGGGCGAAAGCCACTGGTATTGTAAGTAAGTGTTATGGGTAACGTATAACCATCGGCAGTTACCTCACAAAGAGGTATGGTTACTGGAACAGTTCCGTTAAAGAGTGACACAGGACGATCAACGTAACTCGCCATTGTGGCTACCGCCGGCGATTGAACAATAGTAGTGGACTCCATCAACCCTCCGCTAAGGGTCTGTGCTTTTGATTGCTTGTTCCCAAACAGGGAAAGGAACAAGACTGTTATAATTATTATGTTATTTATCTTCATCTCATCTTACTTGAAAAATCTCACTGTAAACCTTTCCGTTTACATTGATGTAGAATATGTAATCATTGGGGGTAAAACTACTGATGTCGAATTCCATCATATAATCTGTTCCCGCTTTCACATGTTCCCTACGATTGACCGTGAGCATTCCCATCTTATTGCAGATTATACAAGTCAGGATTGCATCACTGTCAAGATCATAATTGAATAGGATTGTACGGCCGTCTATCGAGAAGGTATAATGTAAAATATCTGCTTTATCATTGGCTGTTTGGTCCGATGAAGGCGTAGCTTCGGAGGATTGCATTCTGTCACGGATGGAGGCGTCATACGCCAGTATGCTGTCATTCACGGAGTCGTCGGGCAGATACATATCGGACGGTGAAATGCGACTAGCTGTTTGTGTACTGTACACCATTTTCATATCGTCATAGTATGTGACCGAAGTCGTCTCATACAACGGATAACGGAATCCGCGGACATACCATTCAAAACGCTCCTCTATTTCCTGTTTCATGTGTGAAGAATCACTTAGCTCCGCACCAGTCACAAGATGCATACTTACAGAGCCTGTACGTAACGTATGTACGCGCAGGACATTGTAAAGAGTATCGAGTTCATCTGTTATTATGATGCCTTCTGCGTCAGATTCAATCCGAAGATTGCCTGTCACACTGACATTCAGACTGGAGCTGTAAGTTCCGTGTCCATCATAAGAACCGGAAATGGAGTTTCCGTATTCAAACGGGTATGCCATGATGGTTTGAGGAACATCATATTGAATCCATTCAAGAATGGTCTCTCGTCCGGCTATTTGAAGAGAATCAGCAAAAACTGAAAACCTGGAAATAACATTTCCATCAACCACGGATAGGCGGGATGAATCCGGATCTATGTAATACTCTACATACACGTCTTCATCGCTGTCAGATACTTTAGAAAGTGAAGAGAAATCCCATACTACGTTTTGCCCTTCATTACCTTCTGGATAATACTCAAGAATCTGTCGAGACATTGAATCTCCATCACGAGGCACATTTGTTTCGTAATCAATGGCTTGCGAAAACAAGTTGAGATTCAATGAAAAAACGACAATAGTTAAAATTGTCTTTTTAATCACTGGTTAATACTTTAGGACTATTAATAAAACTTGCCTTACCGACTATCCCGTCACAAACAAGTTCAAACTGTCAAAACAAGGACGACATTATCTACAAACAAGCAACGGATAAACTAGTCAATTTGGTTTTGCAAACGTGGTAAAAAAAGAGGAAAGATTATCCCGCCCTATGGTTAATGAATCTTAAATAAGACGCCAAATGTAGTCAAGTCCAATTTATACTATCTTTGCAGCACCAAAAAGAAGCATATGAAAATTCGACTGTTTGCAGTTCTTTTCCTCATTTCCACATTCATGATGAGTTCCTGCTCTGTCCTGCGGGGACTCAGAACCGATGGCGTGAACGGTCCCGGCATCTACAGTTATGAAGGCCGTCTGCTGGACACGATTGCCCGCGGCAAGGAATCATTCCGATTTGCTGAGACCGATAAGTACGCCGCCTGGCTTGACACCCTGCACTTTTACACTGAAGGGTCCATCAAAGAGCCGATGACGCTGACCGAGTCGATTGAGGCTACTCAGGGTTCTCAGGGTGTGCTGATAATTCAGAATGACACGATAGTTTTTGAGCGTTATTGGGGTACGTTGACGCCCGATCGTCAGGCAACCGTTTTCTCTGTATCCAAGTCAGTAACTTCACTGCTCTGCGGCATTGCCGTCGATGAGGGGTACATAAAGAGCATCGATGATCCTGTGACCGATTACATTCCGGAACTCCGCAAGAAGGATCCGCATTGGCAGCGTCTGACCGTACGTCATCTGCTGGATATGCGCAGCGGCCTGGATTTTGACGACACATACTACCTTCACATTAAGAACTTTAAGCGCGTGAATGCCATTGCCCGCCTCAACTACGGACATAACGTGATGAAACAGGTGCGCCGTCTTAAGTTCCGCTGCGAGCCCGGCACCGAGCATTTCTATGAGAGCATGACATCGCAGATTCTGGGAATCGTGATTGAGCGTGCAACCGGTGTTCCCTATGCCGAATATCTGAGCGAAAAGGTTTGGAAGCCGCTGCAGATGGAATCGGACGCATTGGTGAATATCGACAGTCGCAGGCACCGCGTGGCTCAGTCGTTCGGCGGCATATCCATGACCACTCGCGATTTGGCAAAAATCGGCCGTCTTTATATGAACGGTGGCGTCTGGAACGGCAAGCGAATTGTAAGCCAGGATTGGATCCGCCAGTCAACCGCCTACGATACCTCCAATGACGGTTACCATTTCAACTGGTACAACACGAGCAACGTGGGCGAGCCCAAACCCGAGCATCCCGGCTTCTACGCGCTGGGCATCAAGATGCAGGTGCTCTACGTCAATCCCGACCTCAATCTGATCATGGTCCGCATAGGAATGAACAACAGCGGCCGGGTATTCCATCCACTCCTCTTTGAGACTCTGGCCAACACTTGGAAATGATACAATTGGGGTCAGGCCCCAATTGCAACGTTTTTGCAACGCTATTTTTTTGATTCGTTAGGATTGGGGCGGTATTTTTGCCTCAAAATCTTAATGAACAATAATGTTTATGGCTCACGGATTAACTTTTGAGTGCTTTTTGCTTCCTTATTATAGAAACCTAATTGCAACGAACATGAGAAAATCAGTCCTTTCTGCCTTTGCGTTTGCAATTTCCTTGTGCGCATCGGCCCAGAATAGTTATAAAGTGGCGGTTCCTGTGAACGTGCCCAAGTGTCTTACTCCGTCTACGCGCTCGAGTGTTGCTGAGGTGAACAGCTACGCAGCGATTGTTACTGATATGTTCGGGCTGACGGGCCGAAGGGTGCAATGGGCGTTTGAGGACCGTCCGTCGTTCGATCCCGAGTATGCGGTCAAGTGCATCGGAACCTCTGAGCCGATACTTGTGGCCACAACGGCGAGTAAGAATATATGGTATAATCAGCCCCAAAATGTTGAAGTGTTGGCCGATACGCTCCCGGTAAGCAAGGAGGTGGCGGCTAAGCTGGACGCGCTGTTCCGCGTGGCGATCGAGACTTCATCATTCATGCCGGCTCCCCAGGAGGTAACGGTCGATGAGAACGGCAACAAAACGCTGGGCATACATATTGAGGTTGTTCAGATGGACGGCAATTCGTATACGTTTTTCTCGGAGGGCCGATCCGCGGGCTGCGGCAACCAGCATTACGGCCCCTGCAAGGACCTGATAGAAATAGGTCACGAGCTCTACCTGGCAGTAAAATCAAAAGACCTTTCCGCAATAACCAAAGTTCTGGAAAAGGTTGAACCAACCAAGCAATCTCTCTTTGTTTCATCACCCGACTGGTACCCGGACTATGTGGAGGCCAAAACCAATGACCTCTGGAAGCTCCACCAGTAAACAAAAAGGGACGGTTCCGTTTTGCACGCAAGATCAGTTAGCGAATAGAATCTATTCGCGTGCCAAACAGTTCCGTCCCTTATTGTTTATTCAAACGGGAATACAAATCAGTTCCTGACCTATTTCGTGGAGGACGGCGTAGATCTTGTCACGCCGTTCTTTTGACGGTTTCTTAGTACCGCTAATGTATTGGGCAAAAAGGCTTTGTGAGATGCCCAGCCTTCTGGCAATGGCCGATGCATTCAACTCGGGGTGGGCTAGGAAAAGGCGGTAAAGCTCTGTCTGGTTCTTGGGCTGGAAGAATCCCTCAAAACTCAGGTCCTCATCAATATCTGGCCAGTTGATTCCGTACTCATCGGCCCTGAAGTTGGCTCTCTGTTTGGCCGATGCAACCTTCAACCTGGGGTAATCCTCAAAAAGCTCGCAGGCTTCGCGACCATCCTTGGTCCGAATCCACACCGCCTCATCAGTTATCCATATTTTCTCAATCTCAATCATAGCAGAGCAAATGTAGGTAATAAATTTATTACCTCCAAAATGCGGCGCGAAAAAATGGTAAGTTCGCCAAAGTGTCCCACGGTGATGGGCGCTGAGAGGGTGTGTGGGGCCGATGAGCGCGGGACACACCCTCGAAATGAGCATGTGTCCCACACGAACCGTGGCGAGAATACGCTCTGACGCGGGCTAATGTGGGACACTTTGGCGGAGCACTACGCAGGAGCAAGCGTATTGGGGCGAAGTGAGTATGCGAACGAGATGGCCCGGAGGGCCACCGTTTGCGGAGCAAACTAAAAAGAGGGGACCCGGAGCACCCGTCAGGGTGCACGGGTTCGGTTCCCGTAGGCGCTACAACGAAAAAAGACCCGGAGTCGGGTCTTTTCGTTGTAGCGCCTACGGGAATCGAAACCGTATGCCCAGATTGAGAATAGTGTATCCTAA
>JAEEGG010006601.1_pt1 | contig 27166 bp, 19 predicted proteins | sample 9134161 | NCBI WGS metagenome assembly JAEEGG01 (sample SAMN16246543, study PRJNA631951) | gut metagenome | biome: gut microbiome; feature: rumen; material: CR-attached | host: Bos | place: Iran: Karaj | collected 2018-10 | reverse complement strand
AATGTCGTATGGCATAAGCTTATATATTTAGATATTTGTTTACAATTTCGTTAATCCTCTCCTCATGAATAAAAAGAGTTATCATCTTTTTACCATTCTTTATCAGTTTGTCCCTGATAAAATCATCGTCGTCTCGTACTTTTGAAGCAAGATGACTATTGAATTGGTCAATATGTTCCCAAACTTCAGAGTTCGTATTTTGATATAATGACATGAAGCCCTCAATATAGTTATTGTAGGCATTTGATTTTAGAGTTTCGTTGTTCCCAGCACCAAGAACAGTTATGCAGTATGTAAGCAAAAGCTGTAAGGCTGCATTATCAGGATGCGCTCTCAAACAGAGAAGCGTTGCACCATAAAGATGCTTTATATTGTCAATCTCACTTCCAGAATTATCATTTGCCGGATTGATGATTTCAATATATTTTTGGACTACATCAAATCCGTCCCTGCCATCAATATCAGTATCATCTTTTAAGGAATATGGCTTACCATTAACTTGATAGCCAGTCCTGGCATATTTTGAATTGAAATAGAGGTGAATAAATTCCTTTAACCATTCGTCATCTCCATTTGCTTGCCGCTCAATGATACTATCCTCACAGGCAATTCGCATATCTTCTATCGCACGATACCTCTTTTTTTCAAGATTATCATATACGAAAGCCGTTAAATAACCTAAGCACTTATCTAAATAATTACGACCTTCCTGTTTGTCAATCTCATTTACTTTCTTCTGTGCCTGTTCTGTCGAATAATACTTTCGGAAGAAATCAAGCATATATTGTTTGAACTCTTCGTCTGTACGTTTATGGATTTTCAGCTCATAAGTCTGTGACAAATAATCAATAGTAACATCGTCCACAAGACCAATGCAGCACAAACGATAGATAGCTTTGTCTGTATCATCCTTATCACGCTTCTTGCAGAAAGCCATTCTCAATTTGCGATATACATCCCTGTCAGCATGATGTCTTAACCACGCAGTATCACCTGAGCATTTTGCGATTTTAGCGATAAGCTGTTCAAAATCCTCAATTTTCTTTAAATCCAATTTCCCATATCTATCTTCATTAATGTCAGCCCAACCCTGTGCCTGGGATATTTTGGAGATTTCATCCTTAATAGACTTCTCAAATCCTTCCGGGTCTTGTTTTATATTATTCTCCCACGACACCACAACACTGGCATTGCCATCTTCATCAGCATTGGCCATCGCCTGATAAATACCTTCTATAATGTTATCTTCACCTTCAAGCGGTTTAAGCAGATAAGCCGGTGTGTGTTCAGGATAACTACTGAGTATCTCAATTAGTGAGCCAGAAATATATGAACATAGATTGTAATCGAAATCGGTGTACCTATAAGTTGGAGTTAACGTGTCCAGGAATATATATCCATATTGTTTATTGTTGTCTTCTTCCGAAAAAACAGTAATACTCTTTTTCTGTGCAGAAACTTTTAAGCATAAATCTTCATTGCCAGTTAAATCTCTTAGTTTGCCTTGTACCTCAATCAAACGAGTTGGCTTTGCATTCATTATACGATCGGTCAATTCAACAAGAATGACCTTTTCCTTAAACAATCCTCTGAAAGAATTGTTATGGAACCACAAATTGATGTCCTTATCTATATTTTCAAGAAAACCTTGCTTACGAATAATATCAAGGATCCTGTCAATCTGCTCGTCTGTTGCTCCATTGTGTTGGCATAAGTCTCGTATGTCATCAGCAAGAATAAACTTATTGATATAGCGTTCAAGCCAAACAGGATCATCCTGTCCCATCAAATAACGAATGTCATTTATTTTATCAATCGTCAATTCTATATATTCGGTTGGGTCAAAAAGAACATAGGAAATCGCATGTTTTTTGTCACGGCCACCACGTCCTGCTTCCTGAACATAGCTCTCGATAGACGAAGGATGGTTGACATGGATAGTATATCGAATATTGGGTTTATCAATACCCATACCAAAAGCTTTGGTTGCAACCATCACGTTCTGTTCATTCTGATTAAACAACTTCATGTCTCCAGATGGATGATCGCCGCCGACAAAAGTTCCTATTACCAGATCTTGCCCATTGGTCCGCAATTCTGTAGATATACCTGTTCGAGTTCCCCAGACATTATCCTCGACTCCAAATGTTCCATGAGCATGAGGGCAGAATATTATTCCGGCATTGGGATAATGTTGGGTACTATCTGGAGCAAAGAAGCAATCCGATTCGAAGCCAGGGATATGAGCAATCTCTGTCTTCGTTGTCTCATTTTGATTAAGCAACGCAATATCAGATGGTATCTCATGAAGAAGAGAATACATCCTGTTTTTCTTTTCTGTTGCAACAACGTCCTTTAGTTCCCAATCTGACTTTGCCTTTAGCACATATTGCTCTGATGGCTCTCTTAGCTCATCAAAGTTTGACCGAACCTCCACAATCCGATAGGTTAGCTCTGGGCGAGCATCAGATTCCGGCCTAACTATCGTCTCACTATCAATGGTAAGATTACCTCCAAGAGTCAACTCACGCTCCACATCAGCAAGGACATCAAAAGATGCTGTAGCCGTAAGCCCGATGATTGAAAGTGGACGTTGTGATTTAGTGTGCATGAAGTTAATCATGTTCCTCCCAAGATGTAAGTATGAAGTACGGAAATCATGTCCCCATTCTGAAACACAATGAACTTCATCAATAATACCATAAGAGAAATACACATGATTCTTCTCTGTCATTGTTAGTAAACTCGAACGGAAGTTTTCCATCATAAACCGTTCTGGAGATAGTAACATGAACAGAACTGCACCATTTTGAAGCATGTTCAGTTTTTTCGCTTTCTCTTTTGCATCCATTCCACTATTGACACAGTCGCAAGCGTCTATACGGGCTTCGCGCAGACCTCGTACTTGGTCAACCATTAGAGAAACAAGAGGATCAACGATAATAGAAACTCCTGGCTGTAAGATACATGAAAGCTGATATGTCAATGATTTACCTCCACCAGTAGGCAACAATCCAATAGTTGTCTTATCAGCCAATGCATGGCTGAGTATTGGCAACTGCCCTGGACGGAATGAAGGTTTACGAAATATATCACGAAGGAAATATGTTAGAATCTCTTCACGCTCTTTAATGATTATATAGGAACCAGTTCCATCTTTTTGAACAAGTGGAGGATATTGAACGTTCTCTGCAGTGCAAACCGTTCTTTCACGTTTTCTATAATGAGAAGAACGAATTAAATAAACTGTATCGGCATCAACATTAAGAGACAGAGCATCAATGTTATCACGCAAAAACATGGAAACATCCATACAGAGATCGAAATGCGTCTCTGGCATGTTCGTCGTAACAGTATTTCCCAAATGTAATGGGGAGTTCTTAAACTCTTCTGTAGAGACGATACACAAATTGATTGGCGGGAATGTTTCATCAGAACCAGCCAATGAACATATCCTCTCATATTTTTCTTTTAGGTCTGTAATGGCTATGGCAGCACAAGGAACGTCACGTTCTATGATAGCAATATTCCATTTCTCTGCTTCAGTTCTAAGAACCCCTGACATCATGGCCTCGACCATCATTCTTTCCACACGAGCGATAGCAAGTGGAGCAAGAACTATCTGTAATGTATCAAGCCAAGAACCGGACAATTTCTTCCCATAGTTTGCTTTCAGAGTTGCAAGATATTTTACTGAAGCTGCATCTGTTTCCCAATTATTCATGAAAGCCATATTATTCAGCTGCTCTATACGATAGGTGTCCCACCCACCTTGCAAGGCCATCTTATCCCGACGTTCGTCATTCAGGCGGGAAAATATATTGGAATGGAAGCGTCTGCCATCCATTTCAAGGATAAAACCTGTTCGAGCATCACCATAAGGGATTTCTAAAGCAAAATCAACTCTTTGGTCTTTACTAAATTGTTTGTCAGGGATGTCAACAATCGAAGACAAAGGTCTTTGTGGTTCAAACACCTGAATGAGATATTCACTTTGTGTTCCTCTAAGATAACGTTCAATGAACCCCTTTTCAAAAGAACTTTCAAGCATATCCCCATTGTAGAATTCCACATTAAAGCGGGGATCTATGACATGCAAAGCTTCATAGATTTCTTGGACACTTAGCTTATGAGTCGATTTATATTCAACTAGAGCATCCTTATCTGGCTTGGTTGAGATATTGTATGTATCTGAGAAAATGTTTTCTAAGAACAGAGGTGCTTTAGTGGGCAGGCCACGAGAAATGATATTGGCAAGAATTGCAAGTTTGGAATCATTGACTATATTATAGCCAAGAGGAATGTTCGACTTGACATCAAACATAGAAAGTGCATGATAAAGCCCTTCTGTCTCTTCAGCCTTATCTGATTTAGTGTACTCCTCAGAAACAGAATCAAGTATAAATCCAGCAAAGAACTGCTCTTTCTTATGTGAATCTTCGATGCGCTTTCTAATATTCTCAATAGTTTCAATACGGTCAAAACGCTTAAAGAAAATACGCATTGAGATAGTCCATTCTCCTTGCCATGTACCACGTTCTTTATTAAGCGTTGCATACATAACATCAGGTGCCGTAGCTGCGACAAATTCATCAACGCGCCTGTTATTACTGTAATAAGGGCCAACACAAATGAAATAGTTGTCACTACCAAACACTTGCTGGAACAAGTGAATGAATTTTGCAAGATCAAAAGCTTCAACATCTAGAATATTACTAAACAAATGTACCTTTCTTGTATTGGTTCTTTTAAAATCGCTCGTTTCAAGGCTATCAAAATCCTTTGTTATAGTGCTAACACTATATGAAGGATTATAGCATTTTATAACATCAGATGCCCTCTTCGTTGCAGCGGATGATGGCTCTACTAAGTATATTTGTTTTATATTTGGCGTTATCTGTTTCTCTTTCAGGAAATCTAACAAGCATATTGTAGCAGTTCCCTGTCCACATCCCCAATCGAAGACTTCAACTTCTTCAGAAAAGACATCTGCACCAGACATGCTGTTGAACGCCATATCCAGCTTCGCTTTGTGCATTTTACCAAAGCTATGCAGATACATATTAAGATGGTCGTCGTCATCCAAGATACCTTTGCCACGTTCCAAGTCGTCATATAGCTTATTACGCCTGGTTCTGTCCATTGGAAGCAACGATATCGCAGTATCTCTCATTCCGACGAATGAGATGTTTCCACGTTCTTTAAATAACTGTACAAAGTTAGGCATTCTTACTTTCCTGTTATAGTATCTGCAAATTTATTATCTTGATGTCTTTTCCAATTCTCCAATGCAATCTGCTTAGTAGTATTGGCATAGCAGTATTCACAAAGATGTGGGCATGTATTATACTCACCAATATCCTTGGATGCCATACACTCACAGAACTGCCGTTGACCTGGATCTTTTTTATGTGTACTGATGAAATAATGATTATGAGGTAAAAGTATAGCTCCTTGCGGTAATTCTGGTTTCCCAAATAAAGTCGGTGCTGGAACTTCCTCTATATGAACTTTCATGAAATCCATCAGCTCCTTATCATCCCATGCTAAACGAGTAATGAGATCACCATCAATACAGCGATTATGAAGAATATCGTACTTGGAAATATCAATTTTCTCTCCACATGTCGCAAGTTGGAAATTCCACCCTCTTTTGCGATTCATAGTTGATAGCTTATCAGCAAACTCATCCATCTGTTCAGTGTCCCATTCATGATATGGGATTCCATTGACTTCAAGATTATGCTTCACTTTCTTGTACATTGCGATGTCTGCATAACTGAAGACCAACTTCTCTGTATAGTCTTTCAGTTGATCGCCTATAGACTGAACTTTTACCAACAAATCTTCAACTGAAATGTCATCAGTTAAAATCATAGGATCAAACCTCCAAATAACAGCACCTTTACCTAGTTGCTCTACGAGTAATTTGAAAGTTTCTATACGATTAGATAGAGAAGGGACTTTTTCAAGTTTCTCCCGTTCGTAATCATTTAAGGTGTATTGTATGTAGCATTTGATGTTCCTTTCCCTCAAAATATGAAGGTATGGTAATAATGGACGTGGATTCTTCGACCAAAATACAATAAAGCGTGTCTGGTCATAAGAAACATACGATTTGACACCATTAAAGGGATTCGTCCATGCCGAATACCCTTTCTGCAAACGATGGAAGAACCAATCGGCGTAGAATGCCGGAATATCAGTACTCCTGCTTGCAGAAACAATCATTGGAGCTTGCATCGAAACGATGGTTCCATCTTCAATCGGTCTCTCTATCTTAGTCCAACTTGCCATAAATAAATTCGTAAATATTTATATGTCTAAAGTAATCAAATATTAAAACATTATACCACATTGGTATTCAAACAAAGTCTTCCGTTCTATTTCATGGAACGTAGCCTTGCCGTTATCAATGGTTATTTCTATAGTTTCTTGGATGAGACCACCAAAGTTAGTGAAGAAGCAACAAGTCACATAGAATCGACCATTGGCTTTTACAACATTAGGTGATGTGATGTGTTGTTTCAAGGCTTTTCTCACCATGATGGTATCTTCTTTTTGGAGACATTCAATGTAATCAGTGAATTCTTCAAAGAACAAATAATAGCGGCGATTATAAAGCTCGTGCCAGAACATCGGAAGGACATGCCACAGATTGTACAAAATATATGCATTCCATGCTCCTACTTCTGAACATTCAACATCAATATAATCCCAAATGCTTTGGTCATAAGCACCATTAGGAGTTTCTACAAAAAGTTTACTTCTATCTCCGCTCCCCTGTTGTTTGCACTTTTCCACATGAAGCGACATTCCATCTGGTAATGTTAGCTTGGGTAGAAGAGCCAATATCTTAGGATAATTGTTCTCATCCTGCATGTGACTATACAAATTCGTTGTCGAGGATGATCCAACAGAAGCTAAGTATGCATGGAAGTCAAAACGACCATTTTGATTTCCTAAGGCTTTTGCCTGTCGAATTGACGCTAAAGCAGTGGAACGATATTCCATTTCTATCTGTTGTTCCCTTTTCCTTTCTTCTGCAACTTTTAACGATTTCCTCTTATCTCTTATATTAGTGAATAAGAAATATGGCAGAAAGAGAATGATAATTGGAGCAAATAAAAAGACCATGAAGAATGCAAACTTTTCTACCGAGTCTGATTCTTTCCAATTGAAGGTGCTTTCTTTACGCCTGTAAAGGTAAATGGCTAATAAAATAAGCCAGGAAACACTATATATAATGATAGCAATTTTCATCTTTCAATTATTTTTGTCAGAGATTCTTTATAACACTTAAAATTGGTTGACAGTTATAGATTAACCCAAAATATACTGTTGTAGATGTTCTGGAATAAACTTTGCAATCTCTTCTTTTTCATATATAGGGTCATTCCCATTGAAAAAGTACAGCATATCTTCCCGACCACCTCCTTCCCAATGCAGAGTGGAAACAACAAAAGCTTTACTTATGAATTTTTCCTCTTCATCAATGGGTACTTCGATTTCTACATGGCCAAATTCCACTTTCTCATTTGGGAAAACAGCTTCAATTGACGGTGTCGAAATCTTAGTGCAAAACATATCTCCTATAACAAGAGATTTCGCTTTAGTAACAAGATAATTGGCTGGCGAATATTTGGGCGATATAGTTTCATCTATACAGAAAAAATATGAGATAAGTTTATAGTTCTGGCTCATAACTTTTCCAAAGTTGCCTATCATTGCCACAAAAGAAATTTTTGAGTATTCCTGTCCCTCGAACTTTTGGGGAATCTTAGTAAAAAAACAGGCTATTATTCCTAATTTAGGATTGTGAATTCTATTCATCACGTCTTTCACATCGAAGTCTTCCATCGGTATGGACTCAACATTGTTACGTTTATAATATCTATGATCCTTGGCCATGTGTGGAGCTTTGTCACTTCTAGGCACTTGAACAACATAGATTGACTTCGAGAAATCACCATCCTTTCGAATAGGATAGATTTTAAGTCCTTCAACAGATGGTTGTACATATCTTGCTATAATACTTATAAATTCTGTTGTTATCTTGTTCCCATCCACAAAAGAGTATTCACTGGCCACATGGTTATCTTCAGCAACACCATAGACAACAATACCTCCATCGGAATTAGCAAATGCTGAAAGAGTCTTCGTAACTTTGTCCGCATTCTCTTTTGAAAGAGCATTTGCTCGTTTTAATTCAAGATGAACACCTTCCTCAGCATGATTATCAATCAATGCTTGGATGTCATCAATGGTGTAATTATTTTGTTCATGCAATTCCATAACTGAACTTATACTATGACTAAATGATCTAACTGTTTTTTGATTTCTTCAAATGGCTGATTTAAATCCAAAGTACGGAAATATATCGTATTTCCATCATTCAAAACCACTTGATTGTTTGGCACGATTTCTTCCTGTGTCTTGGCATATAAAAGCATTCCATCCACATTACCTGTATGCTCTTTGTCCAAATTATATACATAAGATTGAATTTGATAGAGATTATTGGAATGTATAGTTCTTTTACTAAAGTTATTCTGCATAGTCTTACCATAATATTTGGCATCTATTATAAGGGTACGATGAAAAAAATGGAGCATCACATCGGTCTTCATAATGGGCAAGACATTCATATCTGAAACATCCTTTTGAACATTCCAATCAATCTGACTGGCTTCAGCATTGAGTTCTGGGTAATGCCTCTTATAAAATTCCAAAATAAACTTCTCGTACAACCTGCACATATTCTCATCAGAGAACTGTTTCATTCTATAATCTCCTCTATCTGTAGTAAGTAAGATGTCACTAACAACAAAATAACATAAATAAAGAAGCATTTGGTATGTTCGGGTATTCCTGTCAAAACGAAGGTGAGTCCATCTGACGGAATCAAGGTTTATTGTATTGACATTATTGAAAAAAAGCATCAAACTTCTCAGCGTTTTCTTCCGTTGAGATTTCACTTCATTATGATTGATAAGAGCAATACAAGTAGATTTCAAAATTTGATTAAACACGCAATTCTCTGAATATTCATCATATTCACAAGATAACTTTGTGTTCTGAGAAATCCGTTCGCGTATGGTTCCATTGATGTCTAATTTCCCACGCAATGTAGTCAATGATTCATTTTTTGACACATACTCTTTATGAAGACCCTGTTTCAGGAGAAATGAAATACCACAGGACAATATTTCTGCAAAGAGGTCGTGAACATTCTCGAACTCTTCACCAGCAATATACTCATAGTTATTCTGTCTTAGCTCATGAAAAGCATAAGTCAACATATAATAGATATTGCGAATAAATATGCCCTTATCTTCAGTCATTTAGTACCTTTATTAATTTATCTATTTCGTTGTTACTTGTTTCTTTGTTATCAAACCAATACTCTTCAAGCATTGGCGCAATATCATATAACACAACATTCCGTAACCAACCATAATCAAAGATTTTCTGATTACAGAAGTAACTGTGGCCTATGCAGAAACCTTCACCAAGGGAATCGTCTTTCAAGATTGTGTCATTGAGAGACTTTACGGCTTCTATAACCTTATCAAACTTTGCATTGCCAATTTCTTTCTGGTATGTCATAAAGCCTGCTGAATCAAAGCCTGGTTTCATTTTGAAAAAAGCAAAACGACGGCGAAGTGCATAGTCGATCATCGCAAGGCTCCTATCCGCAGTATTCATCATACCAATAATATATAGGTTATCAGGAACATAGAACTTTTCATCGCTATATGCCAACTTTACAGCATGCTTGTCACTCCTATAACTATTTTCTATAAGCATTAGAAGCTCTCCAAAAATCTTACTAAGATTCCCACGATTGATTTCGTCTATGATGAAGAAGAAAGATTTTTCTGGAGCAGATTTTGCCATCCTACAGAATTTATAGAATATTCCTTTCTGAAGAATAAACCCACCATCTTCCTCTGGCTTATAACCCATAATAAAGTCCTCATACGAATAATTCTGGTGGAATTGAACAAATTCGACTCTTGATTCGTCTTTTTGCCCCATCATAGCATAGGCAAGCCTTGTGGCTGCAAAGGTTTTTCCTGTGCCAGGTGCGCCTTGAAGAATGATATTCTTCTTGGTTATCAATAGTTTCTTTAACGTGGAAAGGTCTTCCTTATTCATATAGACCTCTTTCAAGAAAGCATCGTCATCATACGTTTCAAAATCCTTTTGCTTTACTATCGGATTATCTTCACGAATAATATCCATTAGTATGTTGAATTCATCTTCCGTCAATTTGAAGAATGATCCATTCTTGTTTTTCAAGAACTCCATCTCTGACAATTCATCAATGTCCTTGAAAGTAGCATAATCCACAGGATTAGCGAAAGTTTCTTTTTTCCTAAAGAAAAGTTCTTTGCCATCGTTTTCTTTCGCAATCTCCAATAATGCTACAATCTGTTTCGTCGGGGTTGCTTCATACCCGATAACGACATCACCAGCTTTTGCATTCAGAAAGTTCTTAAAGATACGACGTTGATGACCATTGCCATTGAATAATGTATAACTTTGCACTTCATCAACAGCCATATCATACAAGCTCCAAATGCTTGGTTTTGCAACCAACCACCAGTAGTTACGAGGAGAATCATCACTAACTTCTTGAATGCCATTATGCGGTTGGTCAACAGATGGATTCTCATCCTGAACAGATTCAACTTTGGCGAAATCTTTCTCCTCCAAATAACGTCCAATATAATGGCCAACATCAACTGTCAGGGTCTTCAACTCTAAATCTGAATAATACCGATTCTTGCCAGATATATGTTTACCTAACAAAGTAGCTAGTTCTGTATCACTTTTGATAAGACCGTTTAATTCGTCATAAAGAGGATAGAATTGAGCCATATTCTGCTTATACGCCCCCTTTTTGAACACTAACCCGGTATTAAGTCTCTCCGCAACATTCTTTATAATACCAAACTGATAGATATAATACTTGTCAGGATAACGTAACCATAAGTAAACACTTATAGCGTGTTCGTCTTGATAATGGTTGTTTTCTCCATGATTATAGCGCTGAAAAACAGTCACAGCAGATTGCTTGAAATTCTCGATGCGTTCACAAACATCTTGGCTCTCATCATATAGTGCTTTAAACATAGAGCGAATCTCCTCTGGTGCCCATTCTGCCATTATCTGAATCATCTTTCCAGGATAGCTGGATTGGCTTACAAGTAAGTTCATTGTCGCACTTAGGGAACTTTTCAGCATACCTGATAGGTTGGCTGCGTCTATATTCCAATTCTTCTGAAAAACAGACACGGCTTCCCATTTATACAATTCTTGACTTCCCCAGTCCTCTGTTTTGAGAAAGTTCTTATACTTGACGATAACGTCATGGAATACAGATTCGTCTATCATAATTATTTCTTTGTTGTTCTTAGACTATTATATATTTCCTCAGAAAAGATACCCAACACATCTTTCTTTATATCCTCATTGTTTAGTAATAGAGAAAAGAAGTCCTTGTTCTCAGAAAGCCCTTTAATCAGAGCTTCATCAATGCCATCATAATACTCAAACTCAAAGTCCTTCAGTGTGTTGCTCTTGGCACTCGTCCTGAGTTTTTCTGACTTCATCATGATGTCACGTATTTGAAGCATAGCCTTTACTGCGACATCGTTATCATACGACTTACCTGTTCTACTATTGATCTCTGCTATAATCTTTGAAAGCAGCTCTTCCTTATCTGGAGTAAGACCAAGGTTTTCAGCCGTAGGCAACTTTACAATTGGTTGAGCAACCAAATCAGGTTTCTTATGCTCGTCCTTCTTCTTTTGGACAAAATTAGTTGCTTTTATCTTTCCGTCAAGATTAAATCCCCCTCCAGGATGTTTAATGTTTATGTAAGCTAAAAGATAGTGTATGAAGTTGTACTTCTTGTGTAATTCAACATCCTCGAAGCTCGATGCTTGAAGCAGGAACTCATAGAACCGAACAAAATGGCGCAATAGGGAAACGAACTCCTGTTGCCTTTCTAATGGATAACGTTCTATCAAGTTCTTGGCTTTGTTGAAATAAAAAGTCAACTTCTGTTTGTCTTTGGCAGTAATAACCTTTTTGGAATATAGCAACTCATTGGCATTATCAATATCAGCAGGGTCAAGAATTGTATAGGCATCTATTCTCGCTTCCAGGTCATAGATTGATTCAGCCGAAACATTGTTCGACAGAATTGTGGCAGTGAAATATGGAGCAAAAGCCTTTTTCATGTCCTCATAGTCATTGGAGAAATCCAAAACTACCGTTTTTTTATCAAATGGAGGACATATCCTGTTCAAACGGGATAAAGTCTGAACAGCCTTAACTCCCCTTAATGATTTCAGTACATACATGGCACAAAGTTTCTTTTGGTCAAACCCTGTCTGATACTTGTCTGCCACCAATAACACATTATACTCGTCTGTGTCAAAGTAATCAGCAGTCTTATTCTCCGAAAAGCCGTTCATGCCTGACTCTGTATATTCAACGTCATCTTGACTTAATTTGACTTTACCAGAAAAAGCCACCAGAGCATGAATATCTTCATATCCTTTGCGCTTAATGTACTTGTCAAATGCTATACGATATTTTACTGCAGCTGCACGAGATGGCGTAATAACCATCGCCTTAGCCATTCCACCCAATTCGCTCATTACCATTGTGCGGAAATGTTCTACAATCACCTCTACCCTTTGAAGTATGTTCGTGTCATGTAACTCCACAAAACGAGCGATTTGTCTCTTCGCGTCACTTGTTTTACAACGTGGATCCTCTTCTATCTCTTTGTTCAAGTGATAATAGGTATCATAGGTGATATAGTTTTGCAGGACATCAAGGATAAAGCCCTCCTCTATGGCCTGTTTCATGGAATAGATGTGGAATGCCTCACGCTGTCCCTTTGTATTCAATCGTCCGAACAACATCAAAGTCGTTGGCTTTGGAGTAGCTGTAAAAGCAAAAATGCTAACGTTGGGTTGTTTGCCATTACGTCGAATCTCATCTGTCATCATGTCTTGAACATCTGTGAAATCATCTTCGCCTGCACCAAGGCTCTTTGATACTGCGGCCATGTCTTTTCCAGAAGTACTGCTATGTGCCTCGTCAATGATAACAGCGAACTTCTTGTTTTTAAATCCTTTTACACTATCTACGATATATGGAAATTTCTGAATGGTTGTAGCAATAATTTTCGTATTGCTATTTAATGCATTTGCAAGGTCGGCAGACGAACATTTTTCATCCATAACACGAATCAATCCAGCCTTGTGTTCTATACCCAACAAAGCTGCCTGAAGTTGACGGTCAACAACCACACGGTCTGTCACAACAACAACATTATCAAATATCTGTTTGTTATCTGTGTCATGAAGTGAAGTCAGGCGATGAGCCAGCCAAGTGATGCTATTAGTCTTTCCACTTCCTGCACTATGCTGAATAAGATAGTTTTGACTACTATGGTTCTGTCGTACATCATCCAATGTCTTATGAATTACATCCAATTGATGAAAACGAGGGAAAATCAAAGTCTCTGTAATTTTTGTCTTTCCCGTCAATTCATTGGTCTTTTCCTTAACTTCTATGAATATGAACTTACTTATAAGCTCAATCAGAGTGTCTTTTTTCAGTATGTTTTCCCACATATAAGACACACTGTATCTATCATCAAATACAGGATTCCCTTTACCAGCATCAATACCAATCCCTTTACCCAAGTTAAATGGAAGGAAATAGGTGGCATCGCCATCCAACTTGGTTGTCATATAGACCTCGTTTAAATCCATGGCAAAGTTTACTAATGTACCTGCTTTGAATAGGAATAAACGAGTCTTTGGGTCACGCTCAGTGCGATATTGGTATATTGCATCCTGATAGCTCTGATTTGCCAAATTACATTTCAACTCAAAGCTTGCGATAGCAATACCATTTAGGAATAGAACAAGGTCTATACGCTCCTTGTCACTGGCCCAGACCTCCTCCATCACACTGAATATGTTCAGATTATATTTCTCAGTCAGTTCTTTATTGAAAGTCGTTGCTGGCTGTCTGTACATCAATGTCAAACGATAATTGGATAGTTCTATTCCATTTTTCAAAACATTAAGTATGCTACCACGTTTCTTAATAGACTCTGAATTTATAAGCCCCACAATGGTCTCTTCCAAATCACCTTTGTAAATTTTCCGAAGAGCATCCATTTCATTCTTTTGCGTCGCGTTCAGAAAATCAAAAAGCATACCACGGTCTATGGCGAAATGGCGGTCAAATTCTTTTGCCTTTCGCTCACGAAAACCATTGTCTTCAACTAAGCGGTCTATGATAAACCGTTGATAATCTTTTTCTGATAATATATCGTTCATGCTGGTACCTCCTTTTTCCCTGTCACATATTCATAAATGATAGACTTCTTGTAATTGATTAAAACATCTATTTGTTTTTGAATATCCGAAATCAATTTATCGACAAATCCACATTTCTGGTCCAAGTAGTTAGCAATTATTACTTGCTCCCTAATTGGGGGCACTGGAATAACTGTATTTCCGAAATCATCAAATGCAATATTCTTACCATCACGAAGTGACATAGTATAAGAATTCATCTTTTCTATAAAACCAATTTCCTTGAAGAGATATTTGTAATATCGGGATTCAATCCTTTTTGTAGGATAGAACACCTGATATGCAGGAGAAACGACCCCTTCATATTCCGAATACTCAAAACCACCCTGAAAACTTCGTAGGCTAATACAAAAACCTCCTTTATGAATTGTTTTAAGTGATTCAAGATCGACATTTTCCTTTAATTTAACAGCATTCATGCCTGTAAGTTCCTCATAAAGGGATTGAGGTATAACACCATATTTTTGGGTTGGAGAGAGAAGTTGCAAACATATATCATTACCCCTTTCACTCTTTTGAGCAAACAAATACTTGCCTCTTATTAGAGACCAATCCTCAGGAATCATTCCTATCCACGAAATGCCGCTATCAATTTTTTTAGAATCTGGATTTAAGCCATGCGTAACGGATTCTGTTATTACAGAACGTCTATATTGCTCTAAAACATCTATTTGTCCTTGTAAATCAGAAATCAAAGCTTCTATTTCATTACATTTTTGGTCTAAATAGTTAGATATTTGTTCCTGAACTTTTATTGGTGGAACAGGAATAATTGTATTTCCGAAATCATCAAATGCAATATTCTTACCGTCACGAAGTGACATAGTATAAGAATTCATCTTCTCTACGAAACTACTATCCTTAAAAAGATATTTGTAATATCGGGATTCAATCCTTTTTGTAGGATAGAACACCTGATATGCAGGAGAAACGACCCCTTCATATTCCGAATACTCAAAACCACCCTGAAAACTTCGTAGGCTAATACAAAAACCTCCTTTATGAATTGTTTTAAGTGATTCAAGATCGACATTTTCCTTTAATTTAACAGCATTCATGCCTGTAAGTTCCTCATAAGGGGATTGAGGTATAACACCATATTTTTGGGTTGGAGAGAGAAGTTGCAAACATATATCATTCCCCCTTTCACTCTTTTGAGCAAACAAATACTTACCTCTTATTAGAGACCAATCCTCAGGAATCATTCCTATCCACGAAATGTTACTATCTTTCAACTTCCTCATAAGCATAGTCACGAAAAAAGATTAGCAATTCTAGAATCAATTGTTTGTTCTAACGCCACAAATTGTTTAACAAGATCTTCACTAGACATTGGAGCCTTATATTTGTAAAAATATCTTGCAAATGGAATTTCTGCACCTGTCTTAATAACAGGAGACTTCTTTGAAAGGTTTTCTTCAAAGAAAGCTTTAGCATCAGGTACATGAGGTAGTACCTCACGTTCCATATAGTCATCTATGCTTTCTTCAAACTTTACAATTTCAATATCCTTTGTCTCTTTATCGTATATGATATTTCCTTTCTTATCTTTCTGTATCTCTGCAGATTTATCCATTACACTCAGTCCTTCTGCAATCTTTTCAAGTGTATTCTTGTCATCAGTCACATCTTCAAGAACATTTTCTAATATAGGAGCAAAGGCTGTTGGAGAAAGGTACTTTTTTGAATCCTTAGCAGCTTCGAGAGCTTCAAAGATTCTTGTGTAAAGGAACTTTCCATCCCTCAATGACCTCAGTTTAATTTCATCCTTGTGAGACAATTCATCTTTACTTTCCAACTCTTCAATTTTTCGAGCATCATAAATACTAGAAAGTGTACCCTTCTGCTTCAACCTCCATATACTTATATCATCAATAGTATAGCTGCGCTGCAAAGGCTGCATCACTGTATATTCTCGATATATAAATTCTGTGTTGTTATATATTTTAGATAGTTCTCCTGGTTGAAATTCTGTATAGAGCTCCGTAATTGTATTACGGTCTTCACGAGTTATTTCAAACCGTTTGTTACCCAAAGCCTTCCTCAATTGATGGCAAATGCCAGATGCGTCTATCAGTTGAACTTTGCCTTTTCTCGCCTGTCGTTTATTCTTTGACAAAATCCAAATATATGTAGTTATACCTGTATTATAGAACAGGTCTGTTGGTAACTGAATAATGGCTTCAATCAAATCATTCTCTAAAAGCCATCGTCTGATTTGACTCTCACCTGATGCTGTTCCACCAGTAAATAGAGGACTTCCATTCTCAATGATGGCACATCGGCCATAATTATCATCCATCTTATTAACTGCTGACTGCAAAAAAAGCATCTGCATATCACCTGAGCCAGGCAAACCAATTCCCCAACGGCTATTAGGCTTCTTATGTTCGTCCTTAACTGCTTTTTCAACACCTTCAGCTGCATCCTTACCACCCCAGGCAGTTCCAAAGGGTGGATTCTCTATTACAAATCGCATCTTAATGTCTGAGAAACAATCGGCCTTCATAGTGTCCTGATAACGTACATTATCCGCATTCTGACCCTTAATCAGCATTTCAGCAAGACACATGGCGTATGATTCGGGATTAATTTCCTGTCCAAAAAGCTTTACGTTGGCTGTTGGATTAAAACGCATGATATGATTATAAGCAGTGCTAAGCATACCACCTGTACCACAGGCTTGGTCAAGAATTGTAATGACCTTACCTTCTTCAAAAATATCATCGCATCCTTCGGACAATAAGATATCCACCATTAGACGGATGATGTCACGTCCTGTATAATGGTCACCAGCCTCGGCATTTTCTGAGAATTTGCGAATCAATTCTTCAAAAATATACCCCATCTTGATATTATCCACAGTTCGAGGGTCGAGATCTATCTCAGAAAAAGCTTTGACAACAGAAAACAAGCGATTGTTCTTATCCATCTTATCAATCTGTTTTCCGAAATCCAAGCCTTTCTCTGAAGAAAGTAAAATTTCCTTCACATTATTGGAAAATCCCTGTAGATAACTTTTAAAATTGGCAGCAAGGTTATCACTGTCATTTGTCAACTCAGCAAGGTCAAACTCGCTCGAATTATAAAAATGATAACCTGATATACCATACATAGCCTTTGCAGGATAATTCGGGTCTGACTTTGCCTTGGCTACAACCTTGTCCTTAGTTGGAGCAAGAGCACATTCAAATCGGCGTATAATGGTCATCGGAATGATAACATCCTTATACTTATCGCTTTGGTATGTTCCGCGCAATTTATTCGCAACGCTCCAAATAAAATTAACTTCCCTGGTTACATCGATGGGAGATTCATCGGTAATTATATTTTTCAAACCAGCCATATTTCAAACTATACAACTAAATTGTTTTTGATTTTGGTCTTGCTACCAACACTACGGAATCTTGGCTTCCTACCAGTAACTCTCTTATATCAACCTCCAAAGCTTCAGCTATCTGTAAAAACGTCTGGATGTCGGGCTGAGAAGAGTTAGTACACCACTTTGATACAGTTGAAGTATCTTTGCCTAACTTTTCTGCCAGCCATTTGTTCGTGCGCTGCTTCTCGGCTAGCACAACTTTAATCCGGTTAATCCGTTCCATATATTTCAATTATTGATTATTCTGGCGCAAATTTAATGAAAATAATTCAATCCAATGCATCTTTTATGATTTATTATATATTTTGGTGTGACATTCTAGTGAAAAACAGTAAAATGAATAACTTATCTTATAAAAACATGTCATTTAATTGCCAATAAAGTTCCATCGAATGATAAAAAAACGCCTGCTAAAAATAGTATTTGATATGCTAATAAAATGTGCTCAAAGAAGCAGCATCCAAGAGGGATAAGAAATATCTCTACATCTTGAAAAACAAGAGAGGCATTATAAGGCGACTCTCCCCTAATTTAAAGGGATAAAAACAATAAAGGGAAGTCATCATGGCTTCCCCCTACTCGTCACATCTTGTTTTATTACTGTACATTCCTTATCACGTTTTAGGCCAGACATCCACTATGTTGTTCTGTGAGAATTTAGTAAAGTCTTCAAGGTTTTTATGATAAAAATCCTCTTCTAACACATACCTACTACATGAAATCGCATGTGATGCCTCACAGGGTTCATCGGGCTTCAAGTCACAAGTAAGTTTTTCCTCGTCATAATCATAATGATGATGACTGCAAAGATAGCAGTTTCTCACATCACAGCCTTTGCTTCTAGCTAATGCCAGTCCCCAGTTGTAAAAACGTCCGAAGGAAAATGCTTCTGGACTTACTTGAATTTCTGGGAACATACCCATATTATAATAACTGTTCTTGATTGTAACTTCCAATAAAGCACACCTTCTTCTGTTCCTAAAAGTCTTACAATCGCACGCAGACCTTGCAAAAGCTTTGCCTGTACTGTAATAGATAAATTTTGAGAGTGAATAACGGGCTGGAATGTCTTCATCAACAATATCTTTGGGATTAAAACCGTAGAATCTTACAGTGTCACTCTCCTGAATGTCATTGGCTATAATGTTTTCCACATCTTCTTCAGAATGAACTTCAAATTCAATGATTCGTTTATGGGACTCCTTCTTTTTTTGAGTACATTCATGCGTAACCTTAATCTCAATAAGAATATCATTCTTTGAATTGTTTGGGTTACTCCATAATAGGTCTGCCCTGAATCTGTCATCATCGACATGAACAGTCTCTTCAAGCCTACAAACAGTGAGATATTTCTTCAAATCAACAGTCTTTTCATCAAGTCTGGAACACTCATCACCACTTCCCATCCAAATGCAGTCTGTGGCATACTTACAAGCCATCGACTGTTGATAATGGAGTATTATGCTCTCGGACTCTTCAAACCACTGTTTGAGTCTCAGCTTCGCAAAAGCATGGAGATAGGATTCATAAGAACATTCCTTATTAACATCGTTTTCATACCTATAGTCATGTGCAAAGTGCCAGGCACGGATATTTCCGCAACGTTTGAGCATTCTGCATCCACAATGAGGACAGAAACAATCTTCCTTACTGTCATGAGCTTCGTTGATATGTACCAATACACCGCTCTTGGAAACAGCGTAATGCTGCTCCATTCTATTCTCATATTCCATAGAAATTTGTGTTTACTGATCAATATCAACAAAATCCACTTTCTTTCCTAAGGCAGTGGCAATCTTCGCAAGAATGTCAAGTCCAACGGAGTAGCGACCATTCTCAATACGACTGAGATTGGCTGCATCAATGCCTACAAGACGTGCTAGGTCTCGTGCTTCTATACCACGCTCTTCACGTATTTCCTTAATACGATTGCCAATTCTGGCCCTGTCCTCGTACCTAGTACCACTACTAATTCCGAGAATACCACCACCAATACCAAAACGTAGGGACTCACGCCAGATGTTATTAATCATCTGCTCTTTGTTATCGGAGAAGTTCTTGTCAAACAAAGTTTCAAGCCAGAAAAGTTCCTGTTTCCTGGTTTCCTCGTTAATATAACTGCCGATTTGACAAAGGACTGTAAACACTTCTCCGTCTGGAGCAGTGACTTCAACCTCTTTTCTGTTAATAATCTGGGCTGAAGATTGATGTTTAAACTTAGATAAATCCATATTTTTAATCGTTTTTATAGTGGTGTACCCCACTTCTAAAATGAATACCGCTGCAAAGGTAATATAAATTTTCTAATTGGCAAATAAAACAATTAGAAATTTACATATAAAACAATCACTTTGTGTTTTTTTCTTTTCCAGGGCATTCATAAATAAGAAAGAGAGAAGACGTATCGCCCCCTCTCTCGCAGTGCTTACTTCTTATTGAACTCCTGTATTTCCTTAATCATATCTTTCACGTCTTGGTTAACTTGCAGAAAGTTGGCATATAATATCCGCTCACGTACTTCTGGAGAATCAAAATGATAGAACTGAGGGATAGGATAATTAGCATAGTCCTTCTCCTCTTTAGAAATTTCGTCCATGTCGAAGTCAGTCTTGCAGAAGAACTTGCTGGTTTGAAACTCTTCTGACTCCTGGATGTCCATACTCCCTCCCCTACCTGTTTTCGTCTTCACAAAGTCACGAGCAGTCTGACCACATATCCAGCCAGTAGCCATATCAGCAATTTTAGAGCCAGGAACAAGGCTATCCATGTTCTCATTTAGGTTAACGGAAGTTCTGTCGCGGTCGATGGTCACACCTTTCTTTAACTGTACGACCTTACCGAAGATGTCATTGGACAACCATTCAAGGGTTTCCTTTGCTCTGGCAGAGCCACTGACAACATTGCCGACTGTGGTAATAATCTTCTGCATACCAGTTTTTCCATAATCAGCTTCCAACTGCGGCAGTTCCTGAAAGCCCAAAGCGACACTGACCTTATTGCTACGAGCCGTTCCTATCAGGCGGTCTATTTTGTGAAAATACAAAGTAGGCAACTCATCGACGATGATGCTGACAGGGATATTCTTGCCTTGGCCGGTATTGACACGGGTGACAAGACGATTCAATATCAAAGCGTTCAAGGCACCAATGATACTTTCCATTTCCGGGTCATTGGCTATCAGCAGATAACTCGGATGCTTTGGATCTGACACCTTCAAGTCGAAGTCATCACCATCCTTATGGAAAATCCAATATGATTCCTTTGTGGCAAGACGTGAAGTGAAGACGCGCAGCGTACCAATCATACCTTCCAACTGCTCCATTGCCTTATTCTCAAATGCCGTCTTGAACGGGCCAAGAAGTGGTGCCACCTCCGTATCGGTCATCAGAACCTCAAAGATGGTTTCATAGCTTTCATTCAGGAATGACAGGATATGTGGCATGTCACTATATTTGCCCAACCAATATGCTGGAGTCGTTACATTACCCATTGCGTCACGAACAACACCCGTTGGTTTGATCATGCCTGTCTCTGGGTCAATAGTCTTGTCAAAGTTCAATTCCTGACCATTCTCGTCATAAGGTCTCTTCTCATAGTTGCAGAAGAAATAGATGCAGGCCGCAAGGAAGTTGACAGCTGAAGTCTGGAAGAACTGGTCACTACCTCCACCACCCTCTTTCTTGCCCTTCTGCAAGGATTCAAGAAGAGTCTCGGCTGTTTCACTGGCGGCAGCCAGATTGCCAATGTACTTCAGTTGAATAGGATTGACACGACGGCTGTATTCGACATTCACGAAATTGATGATGTTGAACTGGCAGTCTTTCGGAGTCTTTCCGGCTTTCTTGTTGATACGATAATGATAGTACAGTTTCTGGGCAAGCGTCGGGAACTTGTAATCATAGACAACCATGGCAAAGCCTTTGGCACTGTGCTGACGGATAAAAGGCTCAATAATGGAAAAGGTCTTACCGGAACCAGGTGTTCCAACGACCCATGTACCACGGAAGGGATTGATGACATTGACCCATCCCTTGCGGAACTTACCCTTGTAATAGTAACGCATCGGGATATTGACACTGTATTTATTCTCTACCTTCTCCTCCATCTGCTCAAAGCTCTCGTTCTCGAAGTTGAAACGGTCTTTCAGCAAGCCATCCTTCAGGTATTTGGAAATATTGTCAAGTGCGACATGAACCAATACTGTACCGACCACAGACATTACGAAGTAAATCCATGTGCTGCTGTGGAGTGTGAAGAACGTTGGATTCCAATGGCGATTAAAGACCCAGACGGAGAAGAACATGAGTATCACACCAAACGTAATGGGATAGATGACCATACGTTTGGCGTTGAACTCCAAATGCTTCTTGTTTCTGGTGCCGACACAAGTAACGCATATCATCAGGAAAGTCATGATCTTACTGCGAAGCATGTGGCCGTCCTGGTAAACATCCATGAGTTTGAGCCTGTCATGGATGTCAATGAGTATTCCACCCCAGAAGTCCAGGACTTCCGGGTTTATGGCATATTCAAAGAACTCTACTACCAAAGAGAGGTAGATGAAAGTACGGAATATCTTATATAGCGACTGAAGGTCTTTGCTTTCTTCCATCACTTATGGTTTTGCTCTTCTTTGTTCAAACGAATCATCATTATTGGTCTCACAGGCAATGAAGTATGCTTGTCAGTGCTTTCAAAACGACCTGAATAGAGGCTGAAACGCCAAGCTCTGTCTGTGGCAGCCCCTTCACATTCAGTACTCGTCCAGTACCAGCAATCAACAGAGTCAACAGGAAGGACTACCCCTCCACATCGCTTGATAGTTGCATTGACGATATGCCTTGCTGCATAGAGCTTATACATCTCACTGACGGACGGGATGAAATACTTAGCTTGGACACTTGATGCTATAGGGGATTCTATCTTACCGTAACGCAAGGCCGTTGTATTTGCCTCTCCATCGCAAGCATTGATGTCAGTGGAAGTTCCCTGAGCAACATAAATGGTGTCTGGATTGCTGAAAGCATCCTGAGAAGAGGCATTCAAACTGACGGCATAGGCGATACCTGATATTTCGTCTGCTGCATCTACATAGAAAAGAACAGCTTCCGGAGTATTGCCGTTCTCAATACATTTATCATAAGTGGTGACATCACCATTGGTGCTATAGACCATGCCCGGCATCCAGCTATGCCAGGAGAAATCTTCCTCGAAATGTTCATCACAGGAAGTCAGCAGCATAGTTGCCAATAAAGCATAGAATAGCTTCGTGAATATTCTTGTCTTCATAATAACTCGTTTTTATAGTGAACCTGTTGGAAGTTTAATGCCTAACACAATGCCTGTACGAAACAGGTCTTCACCATTGATGCACAAATCTGTCTTCACCTGCCAATAGAGCTGCCATCCATGACGGAGAACATAATTATGCTCATAACCAAGGTTTGCCCAACCTACTACCTCATGGGTATCACTGCCAGCACTGGCCCCGATACGCAGACTGCCATACTTGTTTCTGGAACGTACAACACATGGTTTATAGGCCACACCTAATCCCCATGTGCGATAGTTGTTCCAGAATGATTCTTTGGTGATATGTCCGGCAGATTCGTCCTTTGCCCACTTTACATAGCCATTGGCAAAATATTCCCAGGCGTTGTGATTCTTTGTCTCATGCTCCACGGCAAGCGTTACATCAAAACCTCTCTCATAGAGCGCACCAACGCCCAATGTGAGACGGTTGCCGTGGCTCTGTGCTTTACCTGTCACTGCCAGCAAGAGCATGGCAGAGACAAGTAACGGCTTCATATTACTTATTTTCTTCATAGTTCAATCGTTTTTATTCTTCCATCAGTATGGCTCTGTTAAACGAATCGGCACTAAGCACATCCTCATACTCGATACTGAGATTGATGGTACGGCCACTTATCTGCTTCTCACTAAGTTCTATAGTCAGGATCTTGTCATTGGGAAAAGTCATCTTCTTCAAGACAATAACATTCCTATAGCCATAGCGGAAAGATTGTGTAGGATCAAGAACAAGTTCCGGCTTCAACTCAATAGTCTGCACAGTCGTTGCTTTTGAAGTTTTCTTATCATTGAGCTTAACCCTTAACTGGTCAATATCGAAACGGATATTAGTCCTATTCTCCACAGAGAAATCAATGAAGAAATACTCCCCAACACTATAGATGTTGTTCAGTCGCATAGTCATTCGATGCATCTTGGTTGATACATTTCTGAAACGTGCCGGTGATGCCCATATCTGACGTGCATAACGTGTCATATCTTCCGTTGACATACTGACGGCAGGATTATTATACGGAACTCGCTCGTCCAAGGAAATCGTCTTCTCTGTCACTGCTTCATCCATATGGGAAGTATAGATAAGAGCATACTGGGTACGGTAACGCTCCGTAACGATAGTGACAACGGCCAACACGTCGCCGTCATGATGTACGTCCATGCCCTCCTTGGGTTTGAGACGGACTGTGTTGTTGATAGGCTGGTCACCGGCCACCTTGTCAGTGCTGATGTCCACAAAACGGACGGGCTCACTGGCAGTAATGACAGTGGTTACATTCTCGTTGACGGTAAGATATAGCATATCGTCCATCGTCGTCTGTGCCATAGTTGGCACAACGGACAGCAGCGTAAAGACTGCCGTGCCAAACATTTTTGATAGTTTCATATTGATATTCATTTTGTTTGTCTCTTTTCCTTGGAATTGATTAAGTAAACCTGAGTACCATACTTGATATTCACCTTATTCTTGCGAATGTTCTTAGAAATGGCATTGGCAGTTTTCTGGTAAGCATTCTGAAGGGCTTGCATTCCCCAGCGGCCCAATGAACTGGTGGCAGAACCGTCATTTAGGCTCATGCTTTGGCTCATGGCTCCACTCGCAACATCCTGCGTGGTTTCCCTGAAGCTGCTCCTTGGCACATACAATCCTTCCATACCATCGGTATCGTAGATGCTCAGATTAACCTTTACCAATTCGTCATCAATGAGAACACTCTTGACGGTTCCCTTAACACGCTGTTGGCTGAAACCACTCATTGTGCAATACAGATAGCTGCCGCTTGGGATAGTACGGTCGCCAACGTCGATGTCATCTAACAGCCTTAGGCGCACACGGCTTCCATCAACCGCCTTGACATTCTCATCGACAATGGCTTTGATAAGTTTATTCTGGGGTTCATTAGTGGTGATGGTGTTGAAATAATCCGAAGTTTCTTTCTGTGACTTGACAACCTCTTCAGCTTCTGCATCTTCCGCTATCTCGGTAACGGCATTCTCATTGATGGAGACTTCACCAACCTTTTGTTCTACCTGCTGCCGAGCTTTGCCTCCTGTTTCGGCTACACTTTTCTCTACGGCAGACATTGCACCTGAAGCCTGGCGTTCACCTTCCATCCTCGCTTCTGCAAGTGCCTTGCGAAGTCCCTCCAGTGTCTCGTCTTCCTCTGAAGTGTTTCCACCTGTACGGTCATCGGCTAAATTATTATCTTGTGCCTGTTGCTGGCGCATCTGCTCCTGCAACTGCTTCAAACGTTCCAAAGACTCCTGTGCCTGTTTGCTGTTGGGATCCATAGCAGCGACCTCTGCATCACTGTACTGTGACGTATATTCTTCCTTGATGTCTTCCCCACCACGCTCAATGTTCTCTACGGCTGATTCATCCTTAATCTTGCCAAAGTCATTGAGCATATTGGTGTACTTGTCGCCGATACCATCACCTTTGATATTGGCATCAGGCAACTTGTCGTTGAAGAACTCGGTGGTTTCCAAGTTCGATTTGTCCACCTCGGCTTTTTCCGTTCCAAAGAGGCGTATGACAAAGAAGCCCAAGAACAGAATGGGAATATACAGGATGGCAGGAAGCATATACTTCGGCTGCCGGAAGTTAATCTTTTCTGTAAGCTTCATATTCGTCTATTTGATGTGGTGTATAACTGTTGATGTCTTTCCTTTCCGTCATACCCTGCTCTTTGGGCGCATGATGACGCTTAAAATGAAGTTCCTTCTCCTGCCGTTCAACGGCACTGGAAGGCTGAGGTCGGTACTTGACTGCCTGTGTCATTCGATACAGGCTTAGTCCTACACTGAAGAGCACGAAAGAGAAAACGAGTGCCAGGAACAACTTTGTGTGCTTAGAGGCAAAACGCTGTACACATGCAGCACCCTTGTCAAGATGCAGGGTTTGGGCGAAACTCTTTCCTGCTGCCACATCCCTTTCATAACGCTCCTTGTACTTCGGGTCGTCCTTATCAGGAACTTTCTCCCCGAACAGAATCTTCTTAAATCCCATATTATTATCGTTTAATAGTTCGACTTTGTGCGCTGCTCCAGATCTTTGTTCAGGATAGTGCGCCAGTTAACAATAAGCAGTCCATGCGGATTGTTCTCGGTTCTCGGCACACGCTTCAGATAGCCCTCAGTGACCAGTTCACGCATCAGCACGGAAGTTCTGCGCTCGATACGCTGACGGCCATAATAGGTGAAGGACATATTCTCTTCACTGAAACGGATGCTGTCACAGAAGATGCTGAAGACGGCACTCGTTCCCATGATATTGCCATAGAATCCTTTTTCTTTCAAGGCGTTGTATTGTGCCAGACCTGTTTCATCTATCAGGTACATGGCTTTCTCCATCGTGTATTTGATGTACTTGTCATCAGGTGCCAGGGTGAAGAAGTAGTGATGGAACATTTCGACATGGCTCTTGGCTTCCACGTCCAAAGTCTCTTCCATCGTACTACGGTTGACAAGTATAGGAACATTGCCGTCCAGAACATACACTTTCTGGTGTGCATCGCTAACCATTCCTCTGGCAGTCCAAATACTGCCAAGGGAGATTACGACGCATCCCACTAAGAACAGGCTGCATATAATCAGCACAAGCTTAATCTTGTTTTCTAAATTCTTGATTACCATATTATAACTCAATTTCGTTAAACTCCTACTAAACGACCTGCAGACTGACGCATTGAGGTAGCAATGCCCTCTCCGAAACTACGAGTGGAGAATGCCGTATCGCCCTCTGGTATCATCCATGCTGCAAGGTCTGGAACAAGATTCAAACACTTCAAGGCCACGACGCTGGCTGCCATCAGATACCCTGCTGAGAAGAAAGCATTCTGCAAATAGTTGACCACCGTTTCATCGGAGGCTGTGACTGCCGCAAGGTCGTTATACTGTATGTTGATGACTATATCAAAGAGCAAGAGGACATAGAAGCCGACGAAGTAGAGCATGGCTCCATAGAAATGGACGGTGAGATACCTGATAATCCACTTCGCCCAAGCCCCTTCCCATTTCGGCAAGAGGGAGAAAGCCCATTGGATAGGCCCGAAGATGG
>JAEEGG010006599.1_pt1 | contig 27171 bp, 23 predicted proteins | sample 9134161 | NCBI WGS metagenome assembly JAEEGG01 (sample SAMN16246543, study PRJNA631951) | gut metagenome | biome: gut microbiome; feature: rumen; material: CR-attached | host: Bos | place: Iran: Karaj | collected 2018-10 | reverse complement strand
TCCGAAAGGATCCAGCTCCCCTGCCCCTTCACCTGGCCCGCAAGAGTAGCAAACCTTAAAAGATGCCTCTCAGTAAACAGGATTTCCATTGAAGGTTCCGATAAAGAACTGGTCATTGTAAACCTGCATCTTGAAGCCTATGACGACGGCGAAGGAAAGGCGGCGCAGACAAGGATGCTGGCAGAAATCCTTCAGGCTGAGGCGGAAGCCGGAAATTACGTCATAGCAGGCGGAGATTTCAACCAGACATTCTCCGGAACAGACGCTTCCGCATATCCCGAGATTCCCGGAAAATGGCACTGCGGTCTATTAGACGAAGAAGCTTTCGGTGACCTCCTGATCTTTTGTCAGGATCCGTCAAATCCCACCTGCAGAGCTTTGGACCGGCCCTATGCGGATGCAGATAAAGATACCTTTCAGTATTACGTCATAGACGGGTTCATCGTATCGTCCAATCTGGAAGTTCAATCCGTCGAGACCCTGGATTTACAGTTCAGAGATACCGACCATAACCCTGTAGTCATCAAAGTGATTATCCCGGAATAAAAAGAAAGCCTCTCGTGAAATGATCACGGGAGGCTTAATTTTTTATATCAGGTAATCAGATTTCAAAGAGATCGCTGTAAGCCTTAAGAGCTCCGTCGGTCTCATGAGCAAGAACCTTCTTTGCAAGGACCTTTCCGAGCTGAACGCCTTCCTGGTCAAAGCTGTTGAGGTTCCATACAAATCCCTGGAACATTACCTTGTTCTCAAAGTGAGCAAGGAGTGCTCCGAGAGCTTCGGGAGTAAGCTTGTCTCCGATGATTATGCTGGAAGGTCTGTTTCCCGCAAAGTTCTTATTTCTGTTATCATCTGCTTTTCCGCAGGCAAATGCCATGATCTGGGCAGCTACGTTTGCGCAGAGCTTCTTCTGGCTGGTGCTTCCCTGGATATCAACATCAACGCCCTGCTGACTCTCCTTGAATCCGATGAACTGAAGAGGGATGATATCAGTTCCCTGATGAAGGAGCTGATAGAAGGAGTGCTGTCCGTTGGTTCCGGGCTCACCGAAGATAACGGGACCGGTAACGTAGGAAACAGGCTCTCCGAAGCGGTTAACGCTCTTTCCGTTAGACTCCATATCAAGCTGCTGGAGATGTGCGGGGAATCTGCTCATAGCCTGTGAATAAGGAAGAACTGCAGTGGATCCGTATCCGAGAACGTTCCTCTCATATACACCGATGAGAGCATCGAGAAGATCGGGATTCTTAAGCACATCCTTCTCGGTAGCTGTCTTATCTTCAGCTGCAGCACCCTCAAGGAATCTTGCGAAGACATCGGGACCGAATGCAAGTGAAAGGATGGCACCGCCTACAGCCGATGTTGATGAATATCTTCCGCCGATATAATCATCCATGAAGAAAGCATCGAGATAATCACTGCTCTTTGCAAGAGGTGAGGTCTCTGAAGTAACTGCGATCATGTGCTTTGCGGGATCGAGACCTGCCTTCTTAAGAGCATCCTTTACGAATGCTTCATTGGTGAGGGTCTCAAGTGTTGTTCCGGACTTTGATACAAGGATAAAGATGGAATGTGCTACATCCACATTTGCAAGAACGCCTGCTGCATCATCGGGATCTACATTGGATATAAACTGGGCCTGCATCTTGAAGCAGCCGTTAACCTTTGCCCAGTTCTCAAGTGCAAGATACATTGCCCTGGGGCCGAGATCCGATCCGCCGATACCGATCTGTACAGCGGTGGTGAACTTCTCGCCGTTTTCGTTTACGATCTCGCCGGAATGAACCTTTCCTGCAAATGCTGCGATCCTCTCCTGCTGCTCTACATAGAAAGCTCTCTTATCGGTTCCGTCGCACTCTACCCTGTCACCAAGTTGGCCTCTGGTGAGATGGTGAAGAACCAGTCTCTTTTCACCTGTATTGATGACTTCGCCGTTGTAAAGAGCCTCAAACTTCTCGATAAGTCCTGCCTCATCAGCAAGCTTCTGGAGATCCTTAAGGATATTATCGTCCACATTCTTCGCGGCATAATTGTATGCCATGCCTGCTGCCATCTTAGCAGAATAATTCTGTACTCTCTCCGCAGTCATGACCTTTGTAAGATCTGCGGGGGCATCGGATGCAAGCTTTGCGGATGCATCGAGCTGATCATAGTTAATCCATTTAATAGCCATATTTTTATCTCCTTAATGTATAGGATCATTACAGATCACCAACGTACATATCTTACTAGTTTGCGGTGATTATTTCAATAAAATCGCCTCATATATCCTCACACTTCTGGCACCTATCCTGAAGGAACCGAAGCACTGATCGTGAGGAGCCTCAAAGGGCTTTTCAAGGAAAGTATCCGCAACAAGGACCCAGCCGTATCCGCTCCCCTCCGGAAGTGCGGGAAGCGTCGCATCAAGGTCCTCCCAGTAGGTGTTGACCGCAAGGAACACAGCCTTTGGATCCTCCTGGTTCTTCTTGTCCTGGTAGCCCGCAAAGCACACCCCCACATAATGGGAATAATCACAGAAGTCACTGTTCCATACCTGGGTATCGTGAACCGACATCCCCGGAAGTCCCAGAGCGTCATTTCCGCAGTTCTTACGTATACAGTTATGTTCCCACCTGAAGGATATCAGATTCCTGAAGAAATCAAAGAGGTCCCTGTTGGACTCCAGATCCTTCCAGTTGAGCCAGGCAATGTAGTTATCCTGACAGTAAGCATTATTGTTACCGCCCTGGGAATTGCCGAATTCATCTCCCATGAAGAACATCGGGGTTCCCCTGCTCATCATCAGAACCGCAGCGGCATTCCTCACCATGCGTCTTCTGAGTGCATTGATCTCCGGGTCGCTGGTCTCGCCCTCAGTCCCGCAGTTCCAGCTCCTGTTATCATCGGCACCATCGGTATTGCCCCAGTTATTCTCCTCATTGTGCTTCTCGTTGTAGACATACATATCATGAAGAGTGAAGCCGTCATGACAGTTGAGGAAGTTAACGGATGCATTATGCCCTCTTACCTCTGGTATATACAGATCCGGTGAACCACATATTCTCTTGGCGGCGTCCCCGGCTTTTCCGGAATCCCCCTTGAGGAACGACCTCAGATCATCCCTGTATCTTCCGTTCCACTCAGCCCACCTGTTCCATGAAGGGAAGGTGCCCACCTGGTAAAGTCCGCCGGCATCCCACGCTTCCGCTATAAGCTTGGAGCTTCCGAGTATCGGATCATATGCAAGGGACTGAAGAAGAGGCGGCTTGCTCATGGGAGAACCATCCTCGTTCCTTCCGAGTATAGATGCAAGATCGAACCTGAAGCCGTCAACATGATATGTGGTAACCCAGTACCTCAGGCAGTCCAGTATCATATTCTGTACCAGAGGATGATTACAGTTAAGAGTATTACCGCATCCGGAAAAATTATAATAATGCCCGTCCGGAGTGAGCATGTAATAGATATTGTTGTCTATTCCCTTGAATGAAAAAGCATGTCCGTTCTCGTTGCCTTCCGCGGTGTGATTGAACACCACATCCAATAAGACATCTATGTCATTTTCATGGCACATCCTGATCAGCTGTCTGAGTTCCGTACCCTCGCGGTTGTATTCTATCGCTGATGCATAACTGGTATTGGGAGCGAAGAAGGATACCGTGTTGTATCCCCAGTAATCCATAAGCTCTCTTCCGTAGAAATCCCTGTGGTCAAGAGTCTCGTCGAACTCAAAGATGGGCATGAGTTCCAGAGCATTAACTCCAAGCTCCTTGAGATAAGGTATCTTCTCCATGATGCCTGCGAAGGTTCCGCACTTATCCCCCGCACCGGAGGATCTGTCCTTGGTAAAGCCTCTGACGTGCATCTCATAGATGACCAGATCTTCCATGGGCTTCAGTTTTCTGGTAGTCCTGCCCCAGTCGAAATTATTCTTTACTACTCTTGCTTTGTATATAGAGGCATTATGGGTGCCCCAGACACTCTGTCCCGTCACTGCCTTGGCATAAGGATCCAGAACTATCCTGTTCTTGTCGAAGATGAGTCCCTTTTCCTTATCATAGGGGCCGTCAAAACGATAAGCGTATTCGAAGTCCTCGATATCTATATCGAACACTATCATGGACCAGACATTTCCTATACGGTAGCTGTCCGGAAAGGGAAGTACGGCATAGGGAGTATTGCTCTCTCTTTTGAAGAGGAGCAATTCACAGGAATATGCCTGATTGGATGAAATGGTGAAATTGACTCCCGTAGGGATCGCCGTGGCTCCGTTGAGCTCGTAGATACCGGGACGCACTCCGAAACCCTCGATGACATCATAGGGTTCCATGTGGATCTCGCCCAGGTTAGATATCGCGGCACGCACATCCGATATTGTGGCGAACTTTCTGACAGCGTTCTTGGTTTCAAGCGCGATGGATTCTGCTGCAGAATCGGTGATCTTCCTGTTCTGTTTTTTTACAGATCCCGTCTTTGAACTGCCTGTCGCTTTGACTGCCGGCTTTTTGGCTGAGGTCTTCTTTACGGTTTTTTCTGCCATGAAAAATCCTCCGATGATCCATCCCGGAACAGCGGACACCTCCACACCGGGATGCATGATAAAGACAGGATGATTATACCATTTTATGCCCTGATTTGCATATATCGCAGGCTTGTGGTAGTATCGCTTTTGCAATTATATATTGAAAAGCTTACAGGTGCCTGTATCCTTGCCGAATCACCTGTCAAGCCCGGGATGGATGTCTGGGAGAAAGTGACATTTCCGGCTTGATCACGGGATACGGATACAGGAGAATAGGGAAGCGGGTGAGAATCCCGCACGAACGCGTCGCCGTGTCGGTTTATGACATTCACCTTTTGTCCGGCAGACAAGCCCATTGAAGAAGCAGAATGCTCTTTGAGAAGGTGGTGATATGCCGCTTAAAAACCCCAGCCGAAAGACCTGCCTGTATATAAGCTTCCGACACCCCGCGTAATGGGTTAAAGAAACCGATCATATGCACAAAGCCCTATGTGCATTGTTTTTGTTGTGTAAAACAGTGTACCGGGATTTGGGTATTTTGGTTTGCTTTGATCACAGACTCCGGGGAGAACCCGGAGTTTTTGCTTTTCAACGAGCAGAGAAAAGGAGTAAATGAAAAAATGAAAAACAAAAAAGGTCTCATCATCGGAGCAGTGGCACTCGTAGTGCTGATCGCAGCATTCCTTGTGATCTACAACATCGCAAAGCCGAAGCCCTCATCGGGAAACGACGGACAGAACACACAGCAGGCAGCATCGGACACCGCTGTAAGCGATACTGACAATTCCGGAGCAGCTGACACATCGGAAGCTGCTCCGGAAGCAGGCAGCAAAAACATAACCATCGAGGTTAAGAGCGCCGACGGAAGCACCACTTCCTACAGTGTTTCCACCAATGCAGATTATCTCAGACAGGCCATGGATGAAGCAGAGGGTCTTACCTACAGCGGAACCGAGAGCGAATACGGAATGATGGTCGAGGTCGTAAACGGTGAGCAGGCTATATATGCAGAGGACAATGCTTACTGGGCATTCTATGTAAATGGTGAGTACGGCCAGTATGGTATTGATTCACAGCCCGTAGAAGACGGTGCTACCTACTCAATAGTATATGAATCCGCAGAGGCCTTTGCAGATACCGAGGGCAGCAAGCACATCATCATCGAAGTTACCGGTTCCGACGGCAACACCGTTACATATGAAGTAGCTACAGATGCTGAATTCCTCAGACAGGCCATGGACGAAACAGAAGGCCTTACCTATGATGGTACCGAAAGTGATTTCGGAATGATGGTTGAGACTGTCAACGGTGAGCAGGCTATATATGCAGAGGACAATGCTTACTGGGCATTCTACGTTGACGGTGAGTACGGCCAGTACGGCATAGATTCCCAGCCCGTGGAAGATGGCGTTACCTACTCCATTGTATACGAAGCTGCCTGATATAAATCCAGACATAACCCGGCATTTACCACTGTCATCCATCAAACCCGAGCTTAGCAGAGCATGAAAAAAATCTTCAGCATCAAGGATATTGCATACATAGGAATGGCAGTCGCGCTTATAGAAAGCTGTAAGGTGGCTCTTTCATTTCTGCCAAATATCGAACTGACTTCCTTCTGGCTGATAATGTTCGCACTCTTTATGGGATGGAAGGCATTTATAATAATACCTGTGTTCATCGCCATAGAAGCCAGCCTCTACGGACCTCATGTATGGATCATAATGTATCTGTATGTATGGCCTATCCTGGTGGCGATGACACTGGTGTTCAGGAAAAACAGATCTGCCCTCTTCTGGGCACTGTTATCCGGCTTTTTCGGACTGGCCTTCGGATTCTTATGCACCCCCGCACAGGTCATATTCTTCACAAAGCCCCAGACGATAGAGAAAGCCCTGAAGGCAGGTTTTACATGGTGGGTTGCCGGTATACCCTTTGATGTGGCGCATTGCATCGGCAACTTTGCACTTATGCTGGTACTGTACCACCCAATACGCATCGCAGTAAGCAGGATACGTCAAGAACAGGATACATAAAAGGTATGCTGCGAACAGTATAAATGAATACAAGAGAACCCGCATCCTCCCGATGTCGCCTTATCTTAATGGCATCCCGGAAAATGCGGGTTCTTTTATGCTCTTATCTATGAATTATCTCTACGATCTTTCTATGTAATCTCTTCTCTGTTATCTCACCTGAACAATCTCTTCTTCAGAGCCTCTTCTCTGTTATCTCACCTGAACGATCTCTTCTTCAGAGCCTCATCTCCGTATCCGGATCGAACAGATATACACTCTCATAGGGCACGGAAAATTCCATTTCGGTATCCATTGCAGGAGTATTGTGAGGATTGACCTTAAGGATTGCCTTTTCATCCCCGATGTTGACATATACATTCGTATTGTCACCGAGCATCTCAGTAAGCTCTACCATACACTTCATGGAATATGCACCGTCCGTTGCCATGGGTATGATGGACTCGGGTCTGAATCCCAGGACTATATCCTTTCCCTCGTAGGGAGCGATCTTGTCCGCAAACTTTGCTTTAAGATCAAGCTCATTTTCTCCGATGACTGCGATGCCATCCTTTACGGAGGTTCTTATAAAGTTCATGGGAGGCTCCCCTATGAACCCTGCGACGAACATGTTCACCGGATCAAAATACAGCTCCTTGGGAGAACCGATCTGCTGAACCACGCCTTCCTTCATGACCACGATCCTGTCCGCCATGGTCATGGCCTCCGTCTGATCATGGGTCACATAGATGGTAGTGGCACCGGTCTCCTTGTGGATATTGGTGATCTCGGAACGCATGGTAACTCTCTGCTTGGCATCAAGGTTCGAAAGTGGCTCGTCCATAAGGAAAATGCCCACCTTTCTGATGATGGCACGTCCTACCGCCACACGCTGGCGCTGGCCGCCCGAAAGAGCCCTGGGGAATCTGTCGAGGTAATCCGTAAGTCCCAGGATCGCGGCAACCTTAGTCACCTTCTCTTCTATCTCATCCTCATCAACACCCTGAAGGGTAAGTCCGTAACCGAGATTATCATATACGGTAAGCTGGGGATAAAGTGCATAGCTCTGGAAGACCATTGCTATCTCACGCTGCCTGGGGCCCATCTCATTGGCGCGCTTTCCGTTAATAAGAAACTCGCCCTTGCTGATATCTTCAAGTCCTGCGATCATCCTGAGAGTCGTGGACTTTCCGCATCCGGATGGTCCTACGAATACGATAAATTCTCCCTTTTCTATCGAAAGATTGAAATCATGTACAGCATGAAATCCGTTGGGATATATTTTGTTGATGTCTTTCAGTTCAAGATATGCCATTTGTTTTCTCCGGTTATGATCTGGCTGCCTTATCCTTTGCATCATTAAGGATGCCGGCAAATACGTTTTTCATCTTTATGAACAACATATCAAACAGTGTATACAGAGCTCCGTAAAGCACGGGTTCAACTCCAAGTGCAAGCATGTCAGCCTTCCCGGTCATCCCGGCAGCAGCGGCATTCACCGCAGCATACACCGTAACAACGAAAAACAGTATCACAAAGGAATAGATTATATTGAATATGAAGTTCCTGTATCTCTTTGCCGGGAACATCATGTACTTATCATTTGCTCCGCGGGAGCTTTCGATAAATCTCAGTACATTGTTCACAAGAAGATCCGTGAACACTCCGCCTGCGATACCCAGGATGAAGAGCTGATCCAGCATGTCATGGACATAGAGTCCGAGTCCCCACAGGAAGAGGAAGCATACACATCCTGCGAACCACCACTTGATAAGGATTGCCTTTACCAGCGGCCCGCCCCGGAATTTCAGCTTCTTACCGGTATACTTTGCGATCTCTTCTTCGGATACCTCGGGAGAATTCTCCTCGGTAGCATTCACCAGTTCATCTATAGCCTGACTGTGCAGGTCATAATAATCAGACTGCACATCGGTCCTGTCGACTTTTTTATTTCCGGTATCAGTCTTCTTTTTACTCATTGATCATCCGAAAGCTCGATCTCACCCATGCGATCATTTTCCTCGATGACAACACCTGTAGGTATCTTCGCAAGGAGCTTCTTATACAGAGGAATCAGCAATGTAATAACCGATGCGGCTATAAGGAGGATCTCATGGGTATTGAGCATATTGTAGGCCTTGGCAATATAAACCTCGACCTTTACGGGGTTCTCTGACCTGTTAAGAGCCGTAAAAACTATATTCTGATATCTGATATCGCAGAACACCACGGCACCCACCATGATGAACATCAGTATCAGCATAGGATAATTAGGCTTCTTTCTTCTGGGAAATGAATTCATGAAGCATACTATGAGAAGTATTGAAAACAGCATGGTAATGAATCCGTAAAGTCCCATGTTCTTACCAAGTATCCTTGCAGTGGTATGCGAGATATTGGTCAGGTTAAGCGAATATACACAGAATGCTATTATATAGATAAGAAAGGGTATATTCTGGGGACGGCGCTTAAGGGATACGATGAACTTCCTGAGGAATTCGGGTCCCTTGAATATTCCGTTCCCCTTACCTGCTTTTTCCTTAGGGGTATTATCTTTTGAGGTTTTTTCCTTGGGGGACTTGCCCATTTTTATGCCTCCAGACGAATAGCATTGGTGGTTTCTTTATCGAAGAAGTGGCACTTGGTAAATCCTACGTCCACATAATCTCCGTCCTTATAATCACACCAGCCTTTGAACTTGCCGGTTATCTTGACAGATGAATCTCCGAGATGACCGTGTACCAGTGTGTTCATTCCAAGATTCTCATTGGATGCCACCTTAACCCTGATGTGTCCGCCGGGTCTTACATCTTCGGGTCTTACTCCGAGAGTTACGCTCTTTCCGTTATATGCAGCCAGCATATTCTTTTCCTCGGGAAGAAGCTCCATTGTAAACTGTTCACATACAGCCCTTCCGTCGTTTATCTCTATATCAAAGAAATTCATTGGAGGAAGTCCGATGAATCCGGCGACGAAGAGATTGGCAGGATTATCATAAAGCTCCAAAGGTGTTCCGATCTGCTGGACATGACCCATGGACATACATACGATCCTGTCAGCGAGAGTAAGTGCCTCAGTCTGATCGTGGGTTACATACATCATTGTAGCCCCGAGTCTCTTGTGAAGAAGCAGTATCTCTCTTCTGGTGGATCCGCGAAGCTTTGCGTCGAGATTGGAAAGGGGCTCATCGAAAAGGAAGAGCTTGGGGCTTCTTACGATGGAACGTCCCATTGCAACTCTCTGCCTCTGTCCGCCTGACAGCTGTGCCGGCTTTTTATTGAGCTGCTCTGTAAGTCCGAGTATCTCGGCTGCAGCAAGAACCTTCTTGTGGATATAATTGGGATTCTCCTTACGAAGCGTAAGAGAAAATGCCATATTCTCATAAACGGTCATGTGGCCGTAAAGAGCATAATTCTGGAAGACCATGGCCATATCACGATCCTTGGGAGGAGTCTGTGTGATATCCTTGCCGTCCATGATCAGCTTGCCCGATGAGATGTCCTCAAGTCCCGCAACCATGCGGAGAGTTGTGGACTTTCCGCAGCCGGAAGGTCCTACGAGAACTATAAACTCACCGTCCTTCACATCCAGGTTAAAATCATATACCGCCTGAACCTTGTTGTCATATATCTTGTCGAGATGCTGTAGGGATAATTCAGCCATTTGACTGCTCCTTTAATGCCTTTTCATGTGCCTGAAGTTCACCGCATTTTACAAGTCCCACTATGGCAGAGATGACGCAGCATGCTCCTGATGCGAGAAGATATGCGGACACCAGTGTAAACTGCCCCTTGTCCATAACCTTATGAACGACTTCATCGATCACTACATCAGCTCTTGAAGCCTTGAGCGGAAGAAGGAAGATCCTTATGACCTGTATCGCTCCTATCACTATCAGATAGTAGCTGTAATTTTTTTTGTAACTCTTTACACCCTCGGAACAAAGGAAAGCGGCGAGCATGAAGAGAAGGTTATATACGATGGATATTCCCATCCTTATCTGATAATAATACGTACCCACCTCATAATGAATATCCGAACCGTAAATGTTGATGAAATATATTACATCAAACAGGATAGCCAGATATGCCAGGCTTGCGGAAAGGGTATTCTTGGTGTAACGCATGCGGTCTATGCGCACATACTTTTCATCTGCTTCCATCAGGCTTCCTCCTTTCCGGTTCCTATCAGTTTCTGTTCCTGATCCATGAGCACGAACTTCCAGATGAGATTGGCCACCAGAAGCAGACATGCCAAAATTCCAAAACCGAATACATATATATGAACGTCAAACCAGAACGTTGATTCCGTATAGTAAGATTTCATGAGATCTGCATATTCGCGGAATGCCTGAAAATCGACCTCATTGAGGAATTTATCCTTGTAAACACCGATCTGTGCGGATGCCCAGACGGCAACAGCTATATTCGCGATCACATTCACCATGACTGCGACCACATTTCCGATGTAATATCTTCTCCTGATGTGGGTATTGGTCACAAACAGGATAAGCGAGATGAGAATAAGTGCTATTCCGGCCTTGAGGAAGGCCTTGTTGAAGTCCTGCATATCATAATAGATAAGAGAACCTGCGATAGGGTTTCTGGCAGGATTTTCGGTACTTCTGATGGAATAATAGAATGACTCGTAGAGATCACTCATTATGCCAAGCGAATAGGCAAATGTAATGACCGACGATGCGAGCATTATAAAGCAGACTATCTTCTGCAATGTCATCTGTTTCCTGTACATGTGAAAATCCCCGTTTGATAAAGGTTTTGCTGCCGGTTTGTTTCCGGTCTCTTTTAATTTCCGGCCCCGGACAGCCGAAGCCGCCCGGAACCGTAGATATTCAGATCATTTAATACATCAGGCTGTAAGGACCTGCATCAAAGTGATGCGTAGAAATCCTGATCCTCTGCCCATGCAGTATTCTTAATGGTAAGATACTGCTTTCCGTTATAGGTATCGCTTACAGTTGCTGCTGCCTCTGCTGCTGAGCCGAAGCCTGCTACAGCGCCGCCGTTTCCGTTAACGATGATGTTAACAAGTACATTTACCTGATCATCGCCCTTTGAAGAGCTGAAATTGGTAGTCAGATCTGTGTAGCTGTTAATGAGATCGTTATCAGCGGTAGTGGTGGGAAGGGTTGTGGGAACTGAGGTATACCAGCTGTTGGAAGCAAGTGCTAGCTCGGGATGCTTGATGGTTCCAAGTCCGATAGCGTTGGAGATATATCCTGCGCCTTCACGTCCTACTTCTGTTGTGCACTGATACTCGAATGCCTGGCTCTTCATGAATGAAAGAGTTGATCCGAGGAACTGACGTGCATAGTTGGTATAGTTTCCGCTTGCCTTCTCCCAGAGCTCTTTTCTTGTAGCATCGGAGATCTCAGGCATCTGTGTTCCGTTGAAGTTAAAGGTTACATAGCTTCCGTCGGAATTTGTCTTGATGAATGCATCGGGACCATAAGACATAAGAATGGTTCCTTCAGGGCTGTAAGCATAGTCGATAAGCTTAAGAGCTGCATAGAGCTTGTCCTGGTTACCTGCAACGCCTGCTGCGGAGATTCCCCATCCGTCAGTCTTAACCGATCTCCAGGACTCGGTAAATCTCATGTATACGCCGTCTGTGCTTGAGCCGTCGAACCAGTGTGCTACCGGCACCATTACTGCCATGTACTTCTCGCCTGCTGCATTGTCAAGCTTGGAGTCATTGTAAAGGGTCTGGGTCTGGTTGTAATCATAGTGCATGAAACCGGTGTCGTTCTCAAGGTAGTTCTGGGTCTTCTCATCCTGGCTCTTTACGAATGCTTCGGAGATAAGTCCTTCCTTAACCATAGCGTTCATTCTGAGAAGTGCTTCATAGGTCTCTACTTCCATACGTGCATCGTGAAGCTGTCCGTCTGTTCCTACATAGAGGTAATCCTGACGGGACTCAAGTCCTCTTACACCGAAGAGTGTTCCGCAGAATCTGTACATATCAACACGTCTCTGGTTATTGGCATCCTCACGTGAGAAGATTCCCTGTACGGAATTTGTTCCGTTAAGAGTCTGAGGATTTGCAACAACGCATCTGAGAAGAGCTACGAGCTCGTCTGCATCCCATGCTGCGTTCTGTCCTACGAAGAGGTTGGAACGGGTAGTTCCGTAATATCCGTTATATGCGGTATCGATATAGGTACGGAGCATGTTGACTGCATCAACGCCGCTCATAACGCCTGCATCGTTCATAAGCTGAACGATATTGCCTGCTGCATCATAATCCTTGGTGATGGTCTCAACTGACTTGCCGTCAAGAGTTACGACATCAATGTCAACTTTTCCTGAAGTAGGCATGTAAGGCTGATATACTGCAGGCTTGGTATTGTTGCTTGCGTCTGCTGCGAATTCGCCTTCACCGTCAAGAAGAGCTACAACCCAGTCGGTTCTCATCAGGGGCATTCTCTCGATATCGTTAACGCCGTCGAAATAAGGGCTGAAGTAGATGGCGCCGGTATCAACATTACCGGTGATGGAAAGACGTACAATGGGGTTAGCCTCAAGATATGCCTTGAAGTTGGGCATAAGGTCAAGGTACTCTGCGATATTGACTACGGAACCGGTCTCACCGAACTCATTGAGCTTGGCTGCGGTACCGGATACCATATCAACCTGATCGAGCTGCTCTTTCCAGTAATCAAACTCCTTAGCTGCCGAGTTGCCCTGGTAAACGCTGGTGAAGCTCATTCCGAGTCTGTTCTGAACCTCAACCCATGTCGGCTTAAGATCGCCTGCCATGTAGGTGTTGCCGTCAGCAAGAGTGATGGTAAGTCCTGAATAAGCCTCTGCCTTGGCATCTGCTATTGCAGCCTTGATCTCATCCTCGGTCTTGCCGTCAGCTTCCATGGTCTCTCTGATGGACGCCTCATCTACGGTAACCTTGTTCGCCTTAGCGATGGTCTCTGAATCGAATACTATTCCGGTTGCTGCACTGTTGTAACCGGTAGCCATACGAAGCTCAGTTCCGGGTGTAAATGCAAGGGGGTCGACAACCTCAGTGCCTCCTCCCTCACCATCACCGGTGGTAACCTCTGTTGTTCCGGGGTTGGTTACTTCCGGTTCAGGAGCTTCGATCGTATTTCCGCAGCCGCTGAGCATAGCTACAGTCATGCATGATACGAGAAGCATCGATACTAACTTCTTTTTCATACTAATCCTCCTTAAAGATTGAGCAATATTATCTCGGACACAGTGCCCGGAATAATCGTTTGCAGTGACACCGGTGTCAGGATCACTCCTTAACACCACCCATATTTACGCCCTTTGCAAAATACTTCTGTATAAAGGGGTAGATAACCAGTATCGGGATTATGGAACATACTATCAGTGCATATATTATGGAGTCCGATGAATATACCTCGTTCCATCCTGCGGTATATTCGGGATCCTGATACTGCTCGAGAAGCTCTCTTATGAAAACCTGCAGAGGCTTTTCAAATCCGTTGGATATCATCTGACGCGCCCAGAAGTATCCGTTCCATCTTGATATTGCGAAGAAAAGGGCGACCGTTGCTATGGTAGATTTGCTCATGGGCAGATACACGGTTTTCAGAACCTGGAACTCCGTGGCTCCGTCGACTATGGCCGCTTCCTCTATCTCCGAAGGTATACCCTCGAATGCATTTCTCAAAAGGATGATGTTCATCGCCGCCATACCCATCGCTATGACGACAAGCCATTTGTCATCCATGATCCCCGCTTTGTTGAAGATCGACTTTGTAGCCAGATAATTCAGATACTGGGGAACGATACCTGCGGAGAACCACATGGTAAATACCAGGAAGAAATTGAAGAACTTTCTGAAAAGCAGTCTCTTCTTGGAAAGTGCATATGCTCCGAGGATCGAGTAGAACATTGCCCAGAGCGTTCCGAATACTGTAAGGAAAAGCGTATTGGAATATGCGTTCCAGAACATGTTGTCGCCAAACATCTTGCGGAAAGCATCAAACTGTATGTTCTTGGGCAGCAACACTATCTCATTGTAATCGACCTCATGGGCTCCGCTTATTGAGGCAGAGATCGCATAGACGAATGGATAGAGGCACATCAGGGCAAATACAGCCAGGAACAGGTAGCTGAACACCTTGAATATTAATTCTGATATTTCAAGCTTTCTCTTCATCTCCGGCTCCTATCAATAAAGTGACGTATCAGATGCCTTACGGGCAATGGTATTGGCTCCGATGACCAGGAGCATGCTTATGACATTACTCATCATCTCGGCTGCGGATGAGATTCCCTTTGCAGCGCCTTCAAGTCCGTAGCGGTTAGCAAGTGTTGAGACTACATCTGCGGTAATGAATGTATTGGCATTGTACAGAAGGAGAACCTTCTCATATCCTATAGAAAGAAGTGTTCCTATTCTGGTTATGAGCATGATGACTATGGTTGAAAGTATGCTGGGAAGTACTACGTATCTCATCTGTGCCCACTTGCCTGCTCCGTCTATCTGAGCTGCTTCGTAACTGGTAGGTGAGATGGAGATTATCGCTGCGAAGAAGACGATGCTTCCGTATCCGGATCCCTCCCAGATACCGCTGAGGATATAGATGGGTCTGAAGAATTCCGGAAGGTTAAGAAGTCCTCCGTATGCCACATCCTGCTCCACAAGTCCGAGTTTTACAAGAAGCTGGGATATGATACCCATGTTGGAAGTAATGGCTCCCTGTTTGACAAGCATGACAACAAGGGATGTGATAACGACCGTCGACATGAACTTGGGCAGATAAGTAAGCACCTGGAAGACACTTCTTAATATATTGGATCTTATCTCATTAAAGAAAAGTGCCAGGATTATCGGGAAAGGGAAGCCGAAAAGCAACCCGTAAAAACTGAGTACGAAGGTATTCCTCAGGGCTCTCCAGAACTCATTGGAGATAGTGGTCTGTCCGGAAAGGAGCACCTTGAAATTATAGAATCCGGCAAAAAGCTGGTCGGCTACGGAAAGTGTATTGTCTGAGACCTTGAAACAGCCAAGGAGTTCATACATGGGGAAATAACGCCAGAACAGAAAAACAAGAAGCATGGGAACGAGCATCACATACAGACGCCAGTCTTTTACGATAGTGCGTCCCACGTGAAGCCAGTAATGCTTCTCTACATCATCTCTTACAGCCTGTTCGGGATCCATATGATAGGTGCCTTTTTCCTTATCATATATGAGATAATCCGAACCCTTTGCCTTTGCTTCAGCCATTTTGATCTTCCCCGTTTTGATTCTCGTCCTTCTGTTGCATTCTCAGAAGATAAGTCTTCTGATCTTCAAATATCCCATCGAGTCTCGATGCAATGAATACGATCAGTACCGTGAACAGTTCCGAAAGGATATCCATTGTGATGAATTTCGGAATCGCTCCGACTCCTGCTCCAAATGCAAAAGCCACGCCTCCGCGCCCTGCCTGCATAAGAAGCTGTACAGTCAGTGCGTAAAGAACAGTGAGCAGTACATTATCCTTTATCTTCTCCCTGCCGGCTGCCTTTATCAGCAGCAGCGCTGCAAGGGAAAGTTCATTGCCCAGGACATATATCAGCAGCTGTTCAAATGTGCCCCCCTGCACTCCCACGTACACGATGCCGGCAAGAGCAGCATGCAGAGCTGACCATATGCCCCATCTCATCATCACTATCGCCGTAACAGCAGCTGCCGCAGACACTGTGTAAAGCTGTCCCGGGAACCACTTCCCCGCTGCGGTGATTATGACGATCTCCGATATTGCAAGGATCACACCGAACAGGATATTATCGATCATCCTGTATTGTCCGAAACTGATCTGTCGGTCCATTCAAATTCCCTTATCAAGTCCCCTCGCGCCGGTTTTACCGATGAAATCCGATATGTAAGCGCTTACTTGATGTAAAGATTATAACAAGTCATTTTCACAAATGCAACGGAAAAATGTAAGCGCTTTTCTTGTGCATATTACACATAAAAGTTTGATTTTATGCGGTTTTTGGCCGCCGCCCCTCACCTGTCAGCGTTGATTTCTTACATCTTCTTTCATTTATCTTTCACAAAATCAGGTTTTGGAGCATGAAAATGAAAAAATCTCTTTACATCCACGTATTTTCTGCATTTCGCGCCATTTTTCGCCCCTGGCAGTGATTCGGGAGCTGTCTCTTCTCTGAAATTGCTTACATTTATTTCGGGGTCTTTTTGCCGGCAAAGAATGATATAAATATCGCAAAAAACGGCAATAACAAGCCCATGGAAAGGCCCTTATCATGCACATCCCATGGGCAATTCCCGAATTTGGATTGACGTTAAATGCAAAAAATTATATATTATGAAAGTTGAGATTGCAGATCCCCTAAAGGAACTGTTTTCACATAAGGAGACGTATCGAAGCGGTCATAACGGGGCGCACTCGAAAACTAATTGCTTTTCGGATTGCCTGATTCCGCAAACCGTTGATATTACTGAACTTTTGAGGTTTAATAGTTTGTGAAAATATCCAGTTCTCTCCTTCAGTTCTCTCCATTCTCGTATCCGTCATTCAGAATGGTTTTGAGAGATCAGATATTTCAATAAATGCAGAGGTACTCAAGTGGTCCAAGAGGGAGCACTCGAAATGCTTTAGGCCGGTTCCCGGTGCGTGGGTTCGAATCCCACCCTCTGCGCTTCCCGGAGGAGCCAGGTCGCTCCTCCGAAATTGTTCTAAAATCAAAATATTGCTTGCATGGGTTAAGCAGATTCTGTGGTAGGTTGACGCTTAATCCTTTGCTACAGAAGGGATTGCCTCTTTTGATGCAGTCTCTTCTTTTTTATCACACAATCCGAGGACCTTGGCCATAGATTCCATGGTGCCTCTCTTTGTATCGCTGGTAAGATGAGAATAGATATTTGCCGTGGTAGAATAATCACTATGCCCCAGCCACTCCTGAATCTCTTTCATGCTTACTCTGTCCCGACACAAAGCACTCCCCGAAGAATGTCTTGTATCATGAAATCGGATCTTTTTCAGTCCGTTTTTCCGAAGAACCGATTTGAAATGTCTGCTCACACGTTCCGGATCATGTAAAGATCCCATAGCATCCACAAAGACATATTCTTCATCCTCATAATTATATGATTTCCCGCAGAGTTTCTTATATGCCTCCTGCCGTTCCTTCATTTTCAGCAGTTCTTTACGAAACGATCCGAATAATGGCATCGTCCTGTAGCTCGCTTTACGTTTAGGTCTATCCTTTTTTACGATAATCTTCTTACCACCGACCCTTGTCTTTGTTACTGTATGACGAATGACAAAAGTATCATCTTCAAAATCTATGGCTGACCACTTAAGCCCCAATATCTCACTTTTACGAAGTCCATAGAAGCAAGCCATCTTGATCAGCAATTCCATTTCATCTCCTTTGATACAGTCAAAGAGTTTTATTATCTCATCTGCCGTATAGTATTCCGGTATGAACTGTCTGCTCTTGGGAACATCAACTCTATCCGCAGGGTTGAAAAGAATCAGTTCCATCTTGACCGCCCATTCAAGCGCTTCATGAATGATGGCATGATAATGCTTTACTGTCGCACCCTTAACACGTCCGCTTTGTAAAGTATAGAAATCCTGAATATGTTTTGCTTTGAGATCTTTAAGCGTCACCCCCAGTTCTTTGAAATACGGAAATACCGGATTGTTAAGCATCCCTTCATAGCTGGAGAATGTAGAAAGTTCTATATTCCCCTTAACAGTCGGAAGCCATTGATATTTCATAAAATCTGCGAACAGATCATCTGCGCCGCCCGTTATTGATGGCAGTATAAACTTCCGACGTTCTTCAATAAGGATCGCTTCTGCCCTTTTCTTGTTGCCCTTTTCAGGAAGACCGGTGGAGATCCACTTTGTTTTTCGTTTTCCCAATTCATCATTAAAACTGAGAACACAGTAGTAATACCCCTTCTTTACAGAAAGATGCCCTGATACCAATAAAATCACTCCTTTCCTATGAAATCAGATGAAGAAATTTCAAAACATTCACCTTCGGGATTTTGTAAACATGTCCTATCCTCAGGCATTCGATTTCTTCGTTTTTAAGCATCTTGTATGCCGTCACAGAACTCACATGAAGCATACAGCACAGTTCATCAACCGATATAACATCCGGATAATCCGCAAATACCGTAATGTTTTCGGTCCTCACGCTTAGATTTTCACCCAATAGTTGCCCTCCTTCCTTGTCAAGATATATTGTCTGACATAAATTTTATCTTGCGTCACATGTATCATATAGTGCTATCAGATGTTTGTCAAGATAAATTAATTGAATATTTTTTTGTTTTGTGTTAGCCTATTCGTAAACAGAATATAGAGGAAATTATTATGAACATTTACTCTGACAAACTATTTGAGAAATATATTAACTGTGATTTTTATTACGAGCTTTCACCTGAAGAAAAAACTGAATCTGCATATCTTTTATTTAACAATAAAAATGCAGATGAGGAAAGATTCACTGCTCCGGGGAAAAAATTCGTACTTGTTTCCGAAGAAAGCGCCTTATCATCCTGGATATCATTATTTGGATATGAAAATAACGAAGAAGATGTAAAAGAACACTATAACAGGCTGAAAGATATTCTCTCTGTCTTGTCTATTAATGATGATGACAATACAGAAGAACTGTTCGTATGGGTAAATAACCTTACTAGAGAAAAAATATACTATATGGCTTTGCGGATTTTCGACATGCTTCAGCCATTGATCAGTCAATACCCGTTATTAGCATTTATCTATTCGATATGCTACAAATTATTATCCCACTGCTTATTGTTATTGGACAATGGCAAAGTAAAAAGGGACTCCGATTATGATTTTATCTCTATACTTGTCACTCAATTATTTGATTCTATTAATTATTTTGAAGAAGTATATATAGCCACTCGGAATTACAGCAATGCTGTATTTATGACAGAAAACAAACCCGGTGCAAAACTATCTCCAAAGACAGTATCATTTATATATGATCAATTCTGCGAAGAATCCGGCACAATTAATTACGCAAAACGTCCCATTTTAAGATTCTCCTCACCCACCATCACATTTAAAGAAAAATACGGACTTCCATCATCCGATTCCTGGATAGCGTATTTCAAATCTCAGAAGAATGCTTTAATTCTCGATAAAGATTCCTATACACTTCCAATTTTTTCTATTGAGGATCTTGGAAAGAAAGGGATTAATTATCTGCTCGAAAGTGATTCTGTTTTAAGATTCTGCAAACTATGCGGAAAAGCATTCCGTGCCAAATATACAACTTCTCAGGAATACTGCACCAGATTATACAGTGACACAAAGGCACCTTGTAACGAATATGCAAGCCGGAAAAGTTATAAAGAAAAGCTATTCAAGCATCCGGTTCACCAAGAATACACTAAAGCATACAACAAGGTCTACGGACGCATCAGGCGTGGCAAGCTACCGCAAGACACACCTCTGTTAGCTCAATTAAAAGAGCTGCGAGATGAATATTTGGATAAATACGAGAGTACTCACAGAAAAGAACGTGAAAGAGTATGGAAAGAATATATCAGAAAGAATAAAGAGCTATTATCCTAACAAAAAAAGCGGCCAGAACAGATCAGTTCTGACCGCTATAATTTTTCAAAATACTATGGAGTTACTCCGGCTTATATCTTACAAGTATCACCAGCTTGCCGGTATCATATTCGGAAATCTTAATTTCCATCAGTGCGCCATTGTAGGTGTATCTGGCAACATAATAACTGTCAAACGAATCTGATTCGTCTTCCCCTTCTATACCGGCATCATTCAATATTGCTACCAATTCATCAAAATGACTGCTTCCGGGCCTTGCTTCAAACATGACTCCGTCTTCGGCATTAAGGGGATAGATCCATTCCTTATCACTGATTGATACGCTTCCGGCATCGGACACCTGAAGATCGGGGAGTCCCATTCCTGCCCATGTATCGGCATCGGGCCAGCTTCCTTCATTCGTATATCCGGGGAAATTATATGATTCCTTTTCGTCCGAACCAGTCGAGCCAACGTCCCCTACAGTAACGGTATCAACGCCGATTGAACTGCCGTTTCCGGAACCGTCTGATGAACCGCCCAATGAAGCATTCTCGGCATTCATCATTTCCTGCAGATCATCCATCGTTGTGCCGTTAAGCTCAGCCTCGTTATAAAAATGTGTCAGCATCCTGACCACTGCCTTACCATCATAGGTAAATACAAGATCATAGTAGCCGGGATTCCAATCTGAAGAATTTACATAAAAAGATCCCCAGCACCAAGTAGCATCATCAGGATCCTCATTCAGATCAACCCAGGTGACAAAACCCGGCATCATATCGGAAAACTTCGCATTTTCATAATAGTTTTGATCATCCCTGTGTTCCAGGACCCATAAACGGATACCGGATTTCTTTTCGGTATCGGGATATATTTCAACCCACTCATCAAGTGCAAAGATACTTCTTATATTCTCTGTTCCTTTTTCAGCATCTTCTTCATAATCTCCGAATTGATTTCCACAAAGATACAGGCCGTTGAATATCTCCTCATCTCCCATGAAATACAATTTTCCGAGTTCCATGGGTATTGAAGCTGTGCTGTCCGTTCCTGACTGGGAACCGGAAGCATTATTTTCGTTGGAATCTGCCAATCCGACGCTGCCTGAGCCTGATGCATTACTGCTTTCGCCGTTTCCCGAACCACTTCCGTCCGATCCGGATCCAGACCCCGAACCGCTCCCGGAACCGCAAGCTGCCAAAGAACAGATCATGACGGTAGCCAATAGAATAGCAAATTTTCTCCTCATTTTAATCCTCCACTTTTTTTAATCAGTGTAGAAGCATACACACATTCCACCTGATGAAAATGCTTCTGTGGTATCAAAAACATATTTTGTACCGGAAACCCTCTTAAACCACTTATCGGAGTATTCCGGATCCCGGGTAAAACCATCATTCTCCAAAACGGCAATATATCTCTTCAGATCTTCAGGTTCACAATCACACCGGAAAAAAACATACGGATTACCGTTTTTGTCTGTTGTATCCCCCGATTCAACTTCGGGATCGGTTCCCCCGCAGGTCCAGGCAGGGAACACATCGGGAATTCCATCAAAGGAACCCTCCAATACCGGAGCTCCGATTGACGTGCCGCCTTCGCTGACGCTATATCCAATCTCATTGGATGCCTTTTCAAGTTGCTGTGCATAGTTATTGGCGGCTCTTTCCAGATTTGCAAAGGAATTTCCTGTATTTTCAGCTTCTGCATTTCCCGCAGCTTTATCCAGACTGTCTGCTGTTCTGTCTGCCCATCGTTCCGCTGCCGGAGTAACAGCCTTCTCCACTGCATTACCGGTAGCCCTGCGGATGCCTTCGCTTATACCGTCACTGACAGCGTTTCTGATAATATTTGAGAATAAGCCCATGAAGTCCCCCTTCCTTTATGATAAATAAATACACATAATATGCTAATGATCGTGCACATAAAAAAATAGTGCCGATGGTCATTCCATTCGGCACTATTTTCTCTATTCAATTAAGATCAACCAGGTGATTCTTATATGCATATCTGGTCAGATCCGCACGGCTTACACAGAATGTCTTGCTGAGGAGCATTGAGACTATGTTCTTCACCGTTCCCGGTTGAAGTGAAAGCACTCCGGCAATCTCTTTATTCGTATAGCCCTCACACACCAGCTTTAACACAGTCAACTCTCTGTCATTGAACTCACCTGCGTTACACCCCTTTTTTTGGCGGAAATGTTTCATGGCTTCCGCATCCATAACATTAATTCCATCCAGTACCGAATGCAGGGATGATCTGAGCTGTTCCGGTTCGGATACTTTAAGCAAAAAGCCGTCACAACCTGCATTTAACGCGGATTCCACCGTCTCGTGATCATCAAAAGTAGTAAGTGCTACAACCTTAATATCCGGATACTTGTCCTTGATGATCTTTGTTGCTTCAAATCCCGTAAGAACAGGCATTTGCATATCTATGAGTATGATATCCGGTTTTTCTTTTTCACAAGCATCTATTGCTTCCTTGCCGTTTACGCATTCAGCAACAACCCGAAACTCATCCCACGCAGAAATCTGCATTTTCAGTCCGGCCAACAGTAATTTATGATCGTCAGCTATTATCACCTTGATCTGTCCGTTCATTTCCCCCTCCATGTAACGACGATTCCAAAGCCCTTACCTTCCTCAGTAAGAAATTGTATTTCTCCACCCGATGCTTTTACATATTCCTCCATTGCCATAAGTCCAAAGCCTTTTTCAAATTCACCTCTAAAGTGTCCGTTGTCTCTTATCTCAATGGAGTAAGTATCATTATCTCCGGACAATCTGACATACATGGAATCCGCAAGTGAATGCTCCATGGTATTGTGATATGCCTCTTTTAATATTCTCCCAACCGTTTCGTAATTGTCTTTCATAAAGATCGGTTCACAGCCGTCGCATTCTACATTTATCGGGGATGAACATCTTTCGGCAAATTGTTTTGTCAATTCCCTCAATGAAGAGTATTCTTCGGTTTTTCCCCCATCGGATGCCTTTCTGCATATTGCTATGCCTTCGTTTATCAGTTCTCGATATGCCTGGATATCTTTATTCATCAGATTCAGACACATCTGACAAATCGTATGTATCTCGGTAACGGCATGTCCGGAATCATCATGTATGGAACGCGCAATACGTAACTGCTCCGCATAATCAGACAGGTTTTTTACCTGAAGAGCATAATCGGCCAATTTATTATTGGCATCACGTTTTGCTTCAGTCAGAGCCTCCAATTCCCTTCGCCTGTCCATGCTCTGACGTTCAAGGATCACTTCCTCTGTTATATCCGTGAAAATCACGGTAAATCCGATCGTTTGATTCCCGTTTTTCACAGGTGAGGTGACACGTTTATATAAACAGTTCCCTATTTCCAGAACACTCTCATTTGCAGAAAACATATCCGGAACGATCTTCGTGATCCTTAATCCTTTTTTTAATCCGGTTATAGCATCATTTCTGTTAAAATCAAGAACATAACCATAAGAATCCGTTATCGCAGCCGTATCAGGCATCTGTTTGAAAAGATCATTCAGATTTTTCATCACATGTCCTCCCTAAGAAGTGCTACCGCTTCACGGATCTTGCCAATGGTTTTTTCTGATATCAATATATTCTCTCCCAGCAAGGATTCGGAATCCGCATCTATAACCAATGCAGCTTTCAGATTCTCTTCCATCTTTTGGAAGGCTTCCCTGGATTCTTCCTCGGCAGTGGAGAACATCTCCCACTTTTCTTTCAGATTGGGAATCTTATAGAGAAAATCAAGATAAGCATCGATATTTCTCTTTTTCTCCTCCAGCTCCTTAAGAAGCTCCGTACTCTTTTTGATCTGGGAAAGGATCAGCTGCTGCTGGTTTTTTATCTCAGTCACATCGATTGCCGTGACAAATAGTTCATTGTCAACCAACGAAATATTACCCTTTATGTACTTACCCTCATACATACCTTCAAACCTGCTACATCCGGATGCATAAGTGGTTGGAACAGCCTTGCTTATCTCTTTAACAGAATCAAAGTACTGTTCTCTTGCTGCTTTGTTAGCATATATTATGCTCCCGTTTTGAGGATCCAGCGTAAACAGGATATCCGAAGTCTGATCAAGAGCCTGCTCGACGGATGCCGGCAGCAGACTGACATATCCGTTCTTAAAGACCATGGAATACAGACAGAAAATGCAGACCGTCATTACGAAAGGATTAAGATCTATCAATGTGAACCCCGTCAGAGATCTTACCAGATTTGTAATCCCCGGAAGTAACGGATACATTGAAAATATCAGCACACGCTTTAGTTTATCCTCCCCGTATTTAACGATATGTACCAGGGAAATTATCCATCCGGCGAGAAGCATTCCGTATACTATGAGCACACACGGCCCGAATAGTTTCCCATGTATGACCGGTTCATCCAATATGAGTTTTTCATAAAACATATGATGAAGTGAATCCGTACAGATTATCACCGCCACGGCAAAAGAGATAAAATATAAGAAAGATCTGAACGCCTTGTTCTCCACAACCCTTACGTTTCCTGCTACATACAGATTCCAGATGAGAAATGCCATAGTAGCTGTCATTGTCGAGATCAATTGATAAACAACGCCAAATCTGAATACGGTATTATTATTCCAGAACACCAGCAGCATCGTTTCGATGAAGCCGCCCAATACGATTCCCCACAATCCGAACACTAGCACAATAAACCATCTTGATACAGGAGATGGCGTGCTTCTTTTTATAAGTTTATAAATGAACCATAAATGTGCAGGTAGGTAGACTATCTGCATCGCAAAATCTACAACATGAAAAAACGTCGTGCTGATATGATCCACCTCCATTCAAAACTTACATCCCGATTGTATCACAGATTTATATTGTTCCAATATTATACTAATTATTGTCGCGGTATTTTATATATAGACGCTGTTATAAAAGGATTGTTTTTTACCCTAAATATCATTAAAATGTCAGTTATCTATCAATTGTACTGAAAGGATTAATAATGCTCGCATTCATTGACGAAAGTGGTCATCCACATCCTAACGACTCAACGCAGAACCCCGTATTATTGGCCGTCTGCATTCACGAAGAAGATATAAAGGCCATTACGAACGGAATATATAAACTCAAAGATGAATGTTTCGGAAAACAGGACGAAGTAAAGTCCAGTAGTTTAGTTCGCAAAGCAACAATCATCAATAATAGAACCCACAATAAAGCTTATGTCGATGGCATGGTTGATCTTGTTTCAACATTCGATACAGCCATCTTCACTGTAATTATGGACAAACCTGATCAGGTAATTGTCACTCCGGAGCACCACCTTCCCAGGCAATACTATCTTTTAATGAAGAAGCTTGAGTATTATTCCGAAAAACATAAATTAGGCAAATGTATTCTTATATATGATGAGGTTCATGAAGAAGCCGACAGAAAAATATCAGATGCAACCACAGGTTTTTTCTTTAAGACCAAATTAGGCAGATCTTTTAATCATATTCTTGAAATGCCGTTTTTTGTAAGTTCAGCTGTAACTCCTGCCGTTCAAATTGCAGATGTATTTGCAGGTATCGTAAGACATTATTATGAAGAGCGTTTAGATGAACACAATCCGGAAAATGTTTTTCAGGAATGGCTATCCGTACTGTTTTCCAAACTCTTTAGTTTGACCGAAAACAATACCATTCCGAACTCAAAATACATTGAATACGGATTTCAAAAAATGGGAGCCAATTTTAACTATCCAACCTATAATCATTCAGACGAATTATAAATTCTGTGATTTGACTTTCCGGATCCTATAGTATATATTATATACGAGTCATGAGTTGTTCCGTCCTGGAGCTGCGTATGGCTCATTGCATAAGAAAATCCTCGCATCTGCAGTTTAGCGGATGCGAGTTTTCTTTTTATAGCGTGCTTTATCCATCTCAGTTCCTAGAGCGATCCTTTTGTGAATCTCGAACTGTATTTCTGTTTCGTTGCTGCTCCCTATCCTGTTGCTTAGTCTTAGCCTTAGTCAGTTCTTCCTTAAGCGATTTCCTTCCGGAGGCTCTCTGAAATGCTTCCGAAGCCCTGTCATGGATCCTCAGAGAAGGCATTGCAGGATCCTCACCATTTCTTTTTGCCAGAGCATAATCTATAGCATTTCTGATTTCCTTAAGCTGCCGGAGTTCTTCATTGATTGGTTTAAGGTTGTCATATTCTTCCTGAAGTTTTGCCTTGTCCATTTCAAGCGCATTTTGCCATCCGGCAAAAAATTCCTCGGGATTTCCTGTCAGGCCCTGTTTTGAAAAATATCTTTCTGCTACATGATACCTTTTTAATTCGTTCTGATGCTCATTCTGAAACCTTTTTCTCGCTCCTGGGAAGAAGATCTTCTGAGACTGTTCATAAATATCTCTTGTCTCCGTAAGCATTTTACAGTATTTGACGCGGTCACTGTTACGGGTTATAGAGTCTTTTAGATTGTTTATCTTTCTCCAGGCGAAATCTGCACTATGCGAAAGCTCCTCTATCCTTGCCTCCAGTTTTTCCGGAGTATCCAGATGGTATCCATGCAGATATGATATTACTTGGGCTTTAATCTTCAAATTTGAAAGTTTAGCTTTTTGAATACCTCGTGGATATGTTTCCGCCACCTTATCGCGATAGTCAAAATACTCTAAAATCAGAGTGTCCAGGTGCTTATTCCTATATTGTTCCAGTTCCGCCTTGGAATTCCGATACCATTCAGCAAGACCTTTCAGCTTGCTGATTATGTCCCTTATCATACGGTTTGTTGCCCGTATGAACCTATTATGGTCTCCCTTTGTGGTTACAATACCTCTGGCCTCCATACGACGCACAGCGGACCCTTCATGAACCTGCGGGATCAATTCAACGCCCCTGTCAGCATATGATCTTTGATCGATATGGCAATCCAGCCCTTTTTCCTCAAACTTCGCATTGACCATATCAGCCCAATGTGCCCGCCATAGATCCAGGGTTTCCGGTCTTCCCCAGTCCGTTGTGGGAACTGCATTAAATACATACTTCCCCTGAGGATTTCTGATCCTCTCCCCTTTTTCGTCAAGAA
>JAEEGG010006598.1_pt1 | contig 27171 bp, 25 predicted proteins | sample 9134161 | NCBI WGS metagenome assembly JAEEGG01 (sample SAMN16246543, study PRJNA631951) | gut metagenome | biome: gut microbiome; feature: rumen; material: CR-attached | host: Bos | place: Iran: Karaj | collected 2018-10 | reverse complement strand
CCGTGCGCCACTCTCATGCCTCCCGAAGGAGGCAATCCCGTTCGACTTGCATGTATTAGGCCTGCCGCTAGCGTTCATCCTGAGCCAGGATCAAACTCTTCGTTGTAGTATTGTTGTACTCAAATTTTCTGTATTCTGAATCTCGGGTTCCGCCTCGATGTCCATCCCGGATGGTCTCCCCCCGGGTGGTTCCTTCCCGCGCGACGCCTCGCGGCGTCAGCGCTTCTTTCTTGTGCTGGCCTCAGACTTTCAAAGAACTGTGCTAAACCTCTTTCATAATCATTGTCTCCCCTTCGTGTTTAGCGGGTGCAAAAGTACAGCTTTTTTCAATACGCGCAACATCTTTTTGAATTATTTTGAAAATATTTTACATCTTGTTGATTTACAGTATTATATTTTTACCTATTTTACAAGAAAAACCTAAAACAAAGGCAGGAATACCCATTTCCCCACCCCAAAAAGCAGATTTTGCCAGGTGTTTTCGATGAAAAAAGCATCAAAACAGTTCAAAGTCACACAAAACTCTGTGCACGAAAATGCACTTGTTTTCGACACACCTTATTAATATAGTACGATTGCACACTTTTTCCGCAATGCGACGACAAGATTGCCACAAAATCGCTATTTTTGCCGAAAAATAAACCAAGATGAAGTTTGGCATCAGGATTGTTTTCCTTTGGGTTGCTCTGACCGCTTTCCTTTCGGCACGGGCACAAGTGTACTCCAACGACTTCGAGAACCTTCAAGAATGGAATTTGCCGTGGCTCAACCTGCACATCGTGGCAGACAGTAGCGCAACTGAGGTAAACCATGTCTGCATTTGCGACTCCTTGCGCGACTACGGCCTTGGTTTCGTCATCGACAAACCTTTCCAAAACCAGAACCTGAGTTGCAGATACGGTTTCCGCTTTAAGGCCAAAGCCGACACGAAAGCCACCCTCGTCATCAGCATCGACGACACGATCCATAACCGCTACTGGGCCTCTTATCCTCTTGCAGATTTTGTCGACAGCAATTCCGATTGGTCTAAAGCACAACTCGACCTCGTGTTTCCCTTCGATTACACCCACGAGAGCGAAATCAAGGGTTTCATCTGGAACAAAGAGAAGGAAACTTTGCTTTTCGACGATGCCAGATTAGAAATCGACGCTTTATCCATGCCGAGATATCTACCTGAGTACAAGCAAGATTCGTTGATACACCTTAATATTTCCTCGAAAATCTTTATCCCGATTGTGGAATACATCAATACCCAAGGCGACACCATCAACGACCCTTTGGTGGCAGATAATGAAATCAGCCTCAAACAAGAAGGCAACCGCCTCATTGTGAGCACTGAAGCTGTGTTCAAACAAGACTTACATTTGCTTCGGTTGGCATACATTTTACCTCTGCCTGAAGGTCAACTTACGGTGTACCGGCGCAACCAGCACATTGATTCAACCATTTTTCAACCGACATATTACCTTGACCGTGAAGGTTTTAGCATAATTAACGACAGCTTAAGCCTTTGCACTTACCACAATACTGGGATTTCATCCCTACAACTTGATGCCGAAAACCGCACCGCCTGTTTCAATATAGACTATTGGCGCGACCATCCACTGGTGCATTACCCGATGCGATCGGACACTACGGATTATTTTGAGGACATCTCCTACCGCGACATCAAGGCGGGCGATATTCTAAAAGGGGAATTCATCCTGTATTTGACGGTTCCCAAAGATTTGCCTCGCCTCATGCCCGTTTGGGGCGGCTATCAAAGTGCATTCATTTTCACCGAACATGCAGATTGGACCGACTTACGCACTCATCGCGCCGTACTATTTGGAAATGAACACATTACAAAGCCTGAAGATGCAGTAGGCGGCTTTTGTTACTTCAACATTCCCGTCACCAAGAGCGTGTTCTACTGGAACCCCGACAAAATCACCAATGCGGAGACCAGCGGAGGCCGTTTCACTGGACCCATCGCATCCATCAAAACGGACACAGAATTCTTCAAATTACTGAAAGACATCAAGAAAGAAGGCTTTGAAATTTGCCTGCACTCGCCTGAAATCTATACCACCCTCCCAAGCGAATTCCCGACGGCCATGCAATTCATGAAAAAGCAGTTCGGCACTGTCTCATGGATTGACCATGGCTACAACAACGGCCCCGAGAAAAACCGCGAAGACCTGGTTTGCGACGGTCTCCTCCCTGACTCGCCGCAACATGCCGCTGAACTATGGAAGGAAAACGGCGTGCGCTACCTTTGGAATGCCTATTACGAGGAAAACCGCATGGAATACTACAACTTCGACAGTCATTTTGTGCAGCCCTACGACGGCTTCGGCGATGCGCTGCCCAACCGTCAAATCACGACCTTACCCAATGGCGACAAGGACTTCCTTCTGTGGTCGACACCTTCCACCCTTGAGGTGAACGAAGACTTTGAATGGTACTATTTCTTTGACAGCATTCGTTTGCAAAGGCTTGTAGACCAACACAATGTGTTTATCACCCATACCTATCCTGCTTGGAGCAACCCTTGGCGTGCCTTTTGGCAATACAATGAAAATGGCACCGCTGTGGCCATGCCAGGATTCAATTTCGCATTAAGCCAACTTGCACGTTTTCGCGACGAGAAGAAGATTCTGCCTACCACCGTCCAGGAATATCTCAATTATTATGAGAAACTGCTCAACATTGATTATCAAATCATTGACAATCATACCATCAGCTTAACCAACCAAGGAGAGCCCATCGAAGGTTTGACCTTGCTTTGTGCAAAGCCAGTCGTCGTTGAGGGCAAAGTCATCAATTACCGCAAAGCCGAGGAAGGTTATTTGGTGTGGTTCGACCTAAAGAAAAGCGAAACTGTCACTATAAAATACAGAGAATGAAAAGATTATCCATATTTGTCAGCGGCAACGGCACCAACTTACAGCGCATTGCCGAGTATTTTTCCACCAACCCGGAAGTTGAAATCATCAACGTGGTTTGCAATAATCCCAAAGCCTATTCCATCGAACGGGCAAAGAATTTGGGCATTCCGCTGAGGATGATTACCAAGCAAGACTTCAACAGCGAGGCTTTCGTAAAAGAGCTGCAAAGCCTTGACATTGACTTGATTGTGTTGGCAGGCTTCCTTTGGAAGTTGCCGGAAAACTTGGTCAAGGCCTTCCCGAAAAAGATTGTCAACATCCACCCTGCGCTGTTACCCAAATATGGCGGCAAAGGCTTCTATGGCGAGCATGTGCATGAAGCCGTAGTGGCGGCCAAGGAAGCACAATCAGGCATTACCGTTCACTATGTCAACGAGTTGTACGACAGCGGAGAAATCATCTTGCAAGCCCGTGTCAGCTTGGACGAAAACGAAACGCCCGACTCCTTGGCAGCTAAGATCCACCAACTGGAACAGACGTATTTCCCTGTGGCGATTGATTATGTCTTAAGGTCACAAAACTGACAAAACCTACAAAACAGTTTTTTGATGAGCGACATGCCCAACTGGGCAGTCGCAGGAAAGCCGCCGGTTGGCAGCTTTCCTCTTACTGCTTTATAGGTTTTGCTTGTTTTGAAGGTTTTGTGACAATTGCATCACTCCGTCGGCAAAGCCTTAAATCCATTGCCCATAATCTCTGAGCTTTCAATCACGTTGACAAAAGCGTTCGGGTCGAGGAAACGAAGGTTGGCCTTCAGTTTCACCAAGTCGCTACGGTTGAGGGTGACGTAAATCATCTTACGCTCGGCACCTTGGTAGAGGCCGCTACCTGCAAATACCGTACCGCTGCGGTCCAAGTCCTTGAGGATGAAGTTGCGCACCTCCTCGATTTTGTCGGTGACAATGAAAGCCGTCTTGTAGCTCTTCACGCCTTCCACAACGAGGTCGATGACCTTGCCTTCGATGTAAATCAGAAGGATGGAATAGATAGGCAGGCGGATGTCCTCGAAAGCAATCAAGGTTGTGAGTGAAATAATGCTGTCCACAACCATCACAAGCGTACCGAGGCTGATCTTGGTGTATTTATGGATAATCATGGAGATGATGTCGGAACCGCCCGAAGTGGCACCGGCACGGAAAATAACACCGATGGCCACGCCATAGATGAGGCCGGAAACGATGGTATTCAGGAAGAAATCGGGCATGAAGTAGCGTTGAACGTCACCTTCCAAGAAGAACAACGACGACTGCATCTCCGTATCGAAGAAAGCACCGTCATGGATGAGGGGTGCATAGCCCCACCATGTTTCAAGGATATAGGTAAACACGGGTATCAGGATGACCGAAATGATGGTCTTGATGCCGAATTTGGGACCAAGGATAATGGTGCCGATGATAAGCAAGGGAGTGTCCATGCAGATGCCTGCCACGGAGATTTTCCATCCCCACAGGGCATTGAACACGTTGGCGAGACCGTACACGCCGCCAGGCGCCAAGTGATAAGGATTCACAAACATCACATCGCCGATGGCGAAAAGAGCCGAACCTAACACCAACAAGGCGTAGGCCACAATTTGCTGCTTCAATTTCTCGTTTTTCATAACTCAAACAATTATGATTCAGTTAATTAAATTAAAAATTATGCTTTTTAAAGCGGCAAAGGTACGAAATTTCCAAAATCTTTCTACCTTTGCAGGCCAAAATAGGACCCGTAGTTTAATGGATAAAATAAAGGATTCCGGTTCCTTAGCTCAGGGTTCGATTCCCTGCGGGTTCACAAAAAACCAATTGATCGACTACCGACCAATTGGTTTTTCACTTTTTTACACGAATTGCCACGAATGTATCACGAATTTCCAAAAATTGAATTCATGGGTAATCTACTCAGTTAAATCTACGATTTCGTGAATAACAACTGGTAATTCGTGTTAATAATCAGCGATTCATTTCTTCTCCGTAATGATGACATCAATCGCCCCAACACCAAACTTGGCGATGCTGGCCATGCGGTTTTCGGTGTTCTTGTAGTTCTTCAGTTCCTCGATAATGGCGTTTTTCAGCACGCCATTGCCCACACCATGGATGAAAGTCACCTTATTGTATTCGGCGGCAATGGCACTATCGAGCATCTTCTTGAAATAGTCTGTCTGAATCTTGAACATGTCGTGACTTGACAGGCCCAAAATGTTGTCGACCAGCTCGCCGATGTGCAAATCAACGATGGCTTCGCCTGGAGCCACACGATGCTTGTCGATAGGGGCTTCTTTCTTCACCAAATCCTTTGCAGGAGCCTGTGAACCAATGCCTTCCTTCATGATTTTGGTAAAATCGCTGCCACCCTGCTTCAAAGCGATAAGCTCGGAGAGGCAAACCATCACCGACTTCTCACCCAAGATGCCCGAGGGCAAATAGCTGCCATCCTTGTAGAAACGTCCAGGGCGCAGCGAGAAAGGTGCATTCAACGGAAGCAGCACGGAATCCGAGGTTTCAGTGGTCAGGATGGCTTGCACCACGCCGTTGAGCCAATACTCAAGGTCATCGCGCGAGATGGTCTCGATGACGATTTTCTCGTATTTGTCGACTTGGCCAAAATCCACATTGGCGAATTTGTCCTCCTCCTTAATGGTGAAGGTATACAGCATCTCGTAAGGCGTGTGGTTGACCAATACCACATCCAACGGGCCAGTGAGGAGCCATTGTTGCTCGTGGGGCACGAAAGCCATGTAGATGCCTTCCTTCTCCGCCTCTTTCGCGAAGCGGCGCAGACCGCCTTTTCGGGCTTCCTCGGCCTGCTGTTGCTTCAGAAGTTCCTGACCCTGAACCTCTTTCTGCACCTTTTCCACCGTTTGTTGTTGTTTGCTTGGAGCGGGCATAGAACGGTAGTCGAGTACCAAATCCGTAATCAAAGTCGGGATTTCGAAGCCATCTTCCACTTCGACCATCACCATACGAGAGTCTATGATTTTCGTGACCTTGCCCCCACCGACGGTGCTGAGAAAGTTCACTTTGTCGCCAATCTTGAATTCTGCCATAGTTTTTCCAATTAGGGCAGCAAAAATACACAATTTTGGCAGAATTTTTGTATCTTCGCCGCTGAATTTCAAAAGATGATGAAACTGAGACCCCTTGTCATAGTGCTCGCCTTAATGGTGGCGGCTTGCACAAAGCCCAACGAAAAGGCTGAAATCTTCTTGAACCTTGGCTATGAAGTCAATGGCAAGTCGCTGGTTACTGACACGTTATATTACGAGAATGAAGCTGGGAACCAGTTCCTTATCACCGAGATACAATGGTTTCTCTCCAACATTGAGCTGAAAAACGAGGCAAGCGATTGGATTATGCTCCATCAGCCAGGCCTTGCCGATACCTTGGACATCAGCCGGATCTATTATATCGACACCGACATCCCGGAATCGCAAACCTTACATTCCAGTCCTGTGAAAGTCGGCCACTACACCGCCATCCGTTTCACTTTTGGACTGGACGAAATCGACAACCAAACAGGTTTATTCACCGACCCACCTGAGTCAGAAATGTTTTGGCCCGATATGCTTGGCGGTGGCTACCACTACATGAAACTGAATGGCAAGTATTTGGATTCAGAAGGCCGTCTTGCACCCATGGCCATCCACCTCGGCATCGGGCAAAACGAAGACTGCACCGAATTTTACCAAAACTACTTCATCGTGGAGTTGCCCGTAGATTTCACCGTCAAGGCGAACACTGAAAACCAACTCGACTTGACGATGGTCATCGACAATTGGTTCCGCAATCCCCATACGATTGATTTCAACGAATTTGGAAGCCACATCATGCAGAACCAGACCGCACAACGATTGCTCAGCGGCAATGGGAAAGACGTGTTTAAAATAGGGAAACCTACTGACAATGAAAACAATACCATTATGGAAAAAGATAATAAACTGGCAGAAAAGTTCAAAAACGTGATGCGAAAAGCCACTCCAAAACCGCATTTTTGGAGTTGGGAAAGCGTGAAGGAAAGAATTGGGAATTCAAAGATTCAAGATTCAAAGATTTAAAGATTTAAGTTTGTTGAATCGTTGATTAACTACGTTGAATCTTCGATTTGTTTAATTGTTTAATTGTTAATTGATTAAATGATGAGTACATTGAAGGGTATTTGTGCAATGTTGATTGGGTTTCTGACAATTTTAGCAAGTGCTTGCAAACCAGAGGAGACCCACTACCAACAGACACCATACGAATTGCCGCGACCTTCCTATTTCCCGACGAAAAACAACATCCCAGACGACAATCCCATGACCGAAGAGGGAGTTGCCTTGGGCAGAAAGCTCTTTTACGATCCGCGTCTTTCGGGTCGCGACGGCACGGATGACATCCGTAGCTGCTCCTCTTGCCATCATCAAGAAAAGAGTTTTGAATATGGCGCACCAACGGGTACACATCACGCTATGCTGCCTTTGATTAACCTAGCTTGGAACCGCACAGGCTTGGGCTGGAATGGCGGCGTGGCCACCTTGGAGGATATGGTTTTGGCGGCGGTCACAAGTCCCGTGGAAATCAATGCAGATACCAACCAAGTGGTCAAATATCTGCAAAAGACCGACGACTATCCTGAGTTGTTTGAGAAAGCCTTTGGTAGCCGCACCATTACCTTTATCAATGTAGAAAAAGCCATCGCGCAGTTTATCCGTAGTTTGTTCTCTGCCGACAGTAAATTTGACCGCTACTTGCGTGGTGAGGAGCAACTTACCGAAGACGAACTGGCTGGATATGAACTGTTCTGTACCGAGGAAGGTGCCGACTGTTTCCACTGCCATGGTGGCGGAGGATTGGCCTTGATGACCACCAATTTGTTCTACAACAACGGCTTGGACGACGAGTTCAACGACTCCGAAGACCGCGCTGCCGTTACTGGCAGCCATTGGGACAAAGGCGCCTATAAAGCCCCTACCCTACGCAACATCGCTGTGTCGAGCCCCTACATGCACGACGGACGCTTCACCACTTTGGACGAGGTCATCGACTTCTACAGTGAGGGCGTAAAAGACTCCGAAAACATCAACCCGCTGATGCACCATGTGATGGACGGTGGAGTGCGGCTTTCCGACTTGGAGAAAGCCCAGCTGAAGGCGTTCTTGAATACCTTAACCGATGAACATTTCCTAAGTAATCCTGATCATTCCGACCCTAATCAATAATCACAAAACCCACAAAATATGCAAAACAACCAAGAGCAATTGGAGCGGCCAACACAACCGTGTGGCCGCTGGAAAGCCGTCGGTTGACTTGCTTTCCCAATGAAAAATACTTTTTCAACAAAAACACTTGCGGAATGAAAAAATGTTTGTAATTTTGTAGTCGAAAAGTCGTAAAAGTAAACATATTTAGCATACTTTGACAACAAAATGACTATTTATGAATGGATAAAGAATCGGGAAATCCGAGGGCGAGTGACGTTCTCTGTGGAGGAATTGAAGCAGTCTTTTAACGAAAAGACCTATAAAACAATACAGTCGGAATTGACTCGTCTTGTGAAGAAAGGCTATGTCAGTTCTGTTTATCGAGGGTTTTATGTGGTAGTACCAGTGCAATACCAGTTGAAGGGTATCGTTCCCCCAACCTATTACATCGACAAACTCATGCAGTATGTCGGCAAACCTTACTATCTCAGTTTGCTTTCAGCCGCTGCCATGCATGGGGCATCACATCAGGCCGTCATGGTAACGCAAGTGACAACCATTGCACCAAGAATCAAGTATTCTTCAAAGAACCCATATCTAAATTGGAATTATCGCAAGCAAATACCAGAAGAGCTTCTATTGACAAAGAATGCCGAGATGGGGGTGGTGCGCTATTCAAATCAGGAGTTTACTGCCGTGGATCTGGTACAGTTTGCCGACCATGTTGGAGGTTATCAAAGAGTTGCAACCGTACTTGCAGAGCTGGTAGAAGTGATGGATATGGAAAAGATGGCAGATGTGGTGTCCTACACAACTATTGCAACCTTGCAACGCCTTGGCTATTTGTTGGAGTATGTACTCGAAGAAAAGGAAAAGGCAGATTCCTTGTTTGAGATTCTGAAGGAACAAAAACAATGGAACAGCATCTTATTAAGGAATGACCGCCCAAGAAACGAGCTGGCGCAGTCCAACAGGTGGCATGTAAACGGCAATGTTGAAATAGAAATCGATGAATTATGATAGATATAGCATCAATAATGGAATGGAACGAACATGTTCCATGGAAAGAGTCGGCCATGGTCGAGCAAGACCTCCTCATTTGCCGCTCACTTGTAGCCATTTATAGCGACGAGTTTCTCGTATCGCAGTTGGCTTTTCGTGGTGGGACGGCATTGCACAAGTTGTATCTATCGCCGCAGCCGCGCTATAGCGAAGACATCGACCTCGTGCAAATCCATCCCGGACCAATTAAGGATATTTTGTTCAGGTTAGGCGAAGTATTGAGTTTCATGCCCAATAAAGTCACAAAGCCTAAACGCTACAACAACACAATACTTTTCCGCATGGAGTCGGAAATGTCGCCTACCATTCCCATCCGTCTGAAAGTGGAAATCAACTGCTATGAGCATTTCGATGTGCTGGGGTTGGTCAAACGGCCTTTTTTGGTAGAAAATAGTTGGTTCACGGGACAAGCCGATTTGACCACCTATAGTTTCAACGAGTTGTTAGGAACCAAAATGAGAGCCTTATATCAGCGCAGGAAGGGTCGCGATTTGTTTGATTTGTATGTCGGCCTCACCGAAGGGCAGTACGATGCAGAAGAAATCATCCATTGTTACAATCAATACATGATATTCACGGTAGAGAATCCGCCAACTTATAAGCAATTTGTGAACAACATGGAAGCCAAACTAAATGATGCTGAATTCTTGGGCGACACAGAAGGCTTGCTACGACCAGAAAAGACATTTGACCCTGATTCAGCATATCAACTGGTGAAAGAAGAACTAATTGACCGATTGCAAAAATGACCTCAATCCCAACAGACTTGAACCATTTTGATGGCCGCCGTTTCAACAGTTATAGCAACTACTTCACGAAGCAGTTCGGCGGGCGTGTGCAGAAAATCAGCATCGATGCGGGCTTCAGTTGTCCCAACCGCGATGGGAAAATCAGCACGGGAGGTTGCACTTTTTGCAGTAACGAGGCTTTCAACCCGTCGTATTGTCGGCCTGAGAAATCCATCAAGCAGCAGATTGAGGAAGGCATTGAGTTTCACCAACGGCGGTATCGTCGGGCGAATAAGTATTTAGCTTATTTTCAACCGTTTTCGAATACTTACAAGCCGTTGGAGGAGCTGAAACACATCTACGAACAGGCTTTTGAGGCCATAGATTCCCACTCCCCGCAATTCCCGCCTAGGAATGACATGACCTCAAAAGCCTTGGAAACACCAAGAATTGTCGGTATTGTTATCGGGACAAGACCGGACTTGGTTGACGAAGCCCTTTTGCAATACCTCAACGAGATACAAAATACACATTATGTGATGCTGGAATACGGTGTGGAAAGCGTTTATGATGAGACTTTGAAACGCGTCAACCGTGGTCACGACTTCGCCACGGCGGAACGTGCCATCCACATGACGGCCGACTATGGCATCCCTTGTGGGGCACACTTCATCTTCGGGCTGCCTGGCGAGACCAAAACCATGATGCTTGATGCCGCTAAAGTCATTTCGCAACTGCCCTTGACTACAGTCAAGTTCCACCAACTGCAAATCTTCAAAGGCACCAAGATGGCTGAGGAATACCTTGAACATCCTGATCATTTCCATCTCTTCGACCTTGAGGAGTATATCGACTTCGTCATTGACTTTGCCGAACGGCTCAACCCTGACATCGTCATCGAACGTTTTGCTGGCGAGGTGCCACCACGTTTCCTCGTCAGCGAGCCATGGATGAAGCTGCGCTATGATGAAGTGTTGGCCCGCATCGAAAAGCGGATGGAGAAAAGGGACACATGGCAGGGACGACTTTACCAAGATGCCAACCATGACATATAAAATGTATCGTCAGATACTGTTTTATTCATAAAAAATACTATCTTTGTGCCAAAATACGACTCTCACACGCATTAAAACCGCCATTATGAGAAAGAGAATCACATTAAAAGTCAACGAAACCCGCACTTTTGAATTGGAAAGCCACGAAGGAGGCGGATATTGCTGGACAATCGCTTCCAATGACGAGAATGTCACCATAGTCCAAATAAAGCGACACAAGCCGACTCAAGAGATTGCTGCAACCCCATTAGGCAAGAGTTTTCCAGCATTGGTTGAAATCAAAGCCCTTGCACCTGGAAAATCCACCATTCTCCTTGAGGAAAAAAGAGCTTGGGAAAAAGACATTAAACCATTGAATAACTGTAAAATATACATCACCATAAATTAAAAAAACATGAGCAACTATAACTTACCAGTGAACAAAACCAAGCATTTGAAATACAAGTTTGGATGGCTTCCCGACCTCCCCGATGCCAGAGACTACATCTACCAACCTCCACTGAAGGTGGGCAGTGCCAGTGAATTACCGTCAAAGGTAGACCTAAGAAACATTTGTCCGCCAGTGCAAGACCAAGGCTCTTTGGGTAGCTGTACGGCACATGCCTTGCTGGCGGCTTTTGAGTGTTGCAGGAAGTTGCAAGGGCAGAAGACCAGGCGGCTGTCGCGACTTTTCTTGTATTACAACGAGCGGGTGACGATGGGCACCGTGTTGTCAGACAGCGGCGCCTACCTGCGAGATGGGATCAAATCGTTGTTCAAACAGGGCGTTTGCTTCGAAAAAGACTGGACTTACAGTAAAAGCAACAAGTCGGGAGCGAAGTTCACAAAAGAACCTCCTAAGAAATGCTATGAAGCAGCACTTGACAATCAAGTTCTGAAATACATGAGCGTCATGCCCAATTTGTTCTATCTCCGCTCTTGCCTTGCCAGCGGATCCCCCTTTGTGTTTGGTTTTTCCGTGTACGCCAGTTTCATGTCGGAAGAAGTAAAACAGACAGGCATCATGCCCATGCCTGATGTAGACGAAGACATGGTGGGCGGTCATGCAGTGATGGCCGTGGGCTATGACAACGACGCCAGGATGTTCCTTGTGCGCAACTCGTGGGGCAAAAAATGGGGCGACAACGGCTATTTCTGGATGCCTTACGACTACATCACCAAGACCAAGAACTGCTCTGACTTCTGGACTATCCAAGAGGTGGAATAACAATTACTTAGCAAGGACGTCTTGAATGGTTTTTCCTTTTAAGTAGATGAGCAGAATTAGTTTACCTATAGGGACGATGACTTGTGACTATGACAATGACCACCTCAACCAAGAGCTGAAATTTCAGCATTTCTGTGAAAGCGGTCATAGTCATTGTCAATGGTCATAGTCAATAAGTCCAGCGTCAAAAAAGTGTAGTTTAATTTTGAACAGTTACTTAAATCTCCGTTTCTTTCGTAATTACAGGTCATCAAAACATTTGAACATCATGAAACAGCTCAACTCTAATCATCGCACAAAAGCCGGAGTTTTGGCGGCTTTTGCCTTCATCGTTTTGCTCTGCTCTTTTGGCGGCAACGACATCGCAGAACGTTTCAAGAACGCCGCCTTGGACCTCGACAAAACCAGCCATACCTTGGTTGACGAATATGACTATTGGCCTGAATGTGGCATCCGCGTCACGGGAAGCCACCTCGCCTCGCTCATCTCGTTGAACGAGCTTCAACAGATGTTGCCTTGCCCACTTTACGTTTCGGGTCCACACCACGACGGTCAATGGGACCTCGACAACGAAGAAGATTTCGGGCACTACAACCCCGAGGCCATCCAATACTTGGCCAACCTCGCCCAGAAGGTGGTCGCCGACAAGAAGTTTGTGGAATTAAGCAAGCCTCTCATCGACAGATACTTGTATCGCCAGATGCACATTATGATGGTGATTCACGACGCGCTTTATGACGGTACCTACAGCCAAGAAGAACGCGAAGGGATTTTCAACACATCCGTTGAAACAAAAGGCTTGGAATATGACGATTATGATGTCGGTTTCTATTTGAATCGCTTGAAGCTCGATGACGACAGCTACGTCTTTTCCAACATCAGTTATCGTTTTCTCCATTTTTGGGCACGCCGTTGGGTTGATGGCACCATTGATCCTTTCTATCAAGGACTTAGCACCATTTTTATGGCATATTACCCTGAATACGAGTATTCGGCAGAAAGGTATTTGATCCCTTCTGAGGAATGGTTCGAGGAAGGAGGATATGAAGAGGAAGATGTTTATGTCGTCATCGACGGATCAGAGCTACGCTTGCGGTTAGAGCCATCGACGAGTGCCGACACCTTCAAATGGGGCGATGGCAGCAACCGCCATCCCAAAGTGGGCGAAAGGTTCTTATACCTCGGCGAAGATGGTGACTTCTACCTGATCGACTTCCACGGCCATGCGCTTTGGGTGTCGAAGAAGTTTACGCATTTGGAGTGATTTCGGTCGCGCAGAGCATAATGACGACGGTGTGCCTCTCAGGTACACCGTTGTTTTGTCAAAATTTGGCTCAAGTGTTACGATTTAGCTATTTCTTGCGCCTAATAATTAAATTTGGATAATGAAAAGACTTATCTTTATCTTCACCGTGCTATTTCTCAGCCGCGCCAGTCTTGTCGCACAGCCCGTCATCGACCCAGATCTTGAAATGGAGATGCAACACATTGGCGATGAGGAGAAAACAAAGGTTGTCATCCTCCTTTCGGAGCAATCTGATGCAACGGCTTTACTTCGTGAGGCTGAGTATTTCGCCTCCAGACAAGAACAGCGGCAATTTGTCATCGAGACCCTGAAACGGCAGGCCGAAACCACTCAATATGAGCTGATTGGACTTTTGAATGATATGGAGCGTAACGGCATGGTGGACGAAATTCAACAGTTTTGGCTTGTGAATTGCGTCAGTTGCAAGGCCAACAAAGCAGCCATCAACGACTTGGCGCAGCACCGCGATATCATGACGATTTACCGCTGCAAAGAAACCCAATGGATTTTTGAAAATGAGGCCATGCCTGCCCCGAGAGGCAATGGTCGCGAAATCACGGAAAACCTGCTGCAAGTCAATGCACCGCAGGTGTGGGAACAAGGCTATAAGGGCGCAGATGTTTTGATTGCTGTCATTGACACGGGCATACGCCTCGACCATGCCGACTTGGCCGGTCGCCTTTGGGACGGTGGCGCGGAATATCCCAATCACGGCTACGACTTCTACTACCATGACAACGACCCTTCCGATGATTGGGGACACGGCACGCATGTAGCCGGAACCATTTGTGGCACAGGAGCTTCTGGTTCACAAACGGGCGTCGCTCCAGAGGCCACCATCATGGCTTTGAAAACCTTCAACAGCGATGGTGTTGGCGAGGAAACCCATTGGGTGGCCGCCATGCAGTTCGCTTTAGAGCATGGTGCCGACTTGATGAACATGTCGTTGGGCCGACCCCAACCCAACCCTGCACAGAAACTGATGACGCGCCAGGCTTGCGACAACACTTTGGCGGCAGGTGTGGTGGTGGCAGCCTGTGCAGGCAACATCCGACAAATGCAGTTCATGGTACCCGTGCCGAACAACATCTATACTCCAGGCGACTGTCCGCCGCCGCATCTGCACGAAGACCAGTTGGTGAATGCAGGCGGAACAAGTTGCGTGATATGCGTGGGCGCGGTGAATTACGACAACGCCATCGCCTCATTCTCGTCCGAAGGTCCTTCGCAATGGACTGATGTGGCAGCATACAACGACTATCCTTATACGGAGGGCTGCACGACCGAGATTGGCCTCATCCGCCCCGACATTTGCGCTCCTGGTGTGCGAATCAAGTCATTGGATTTCAACACCACTGATGGCTACACCTTGATGGACGGTACTTCGATGGCCACGCCCTTGGTGGCTGGTACCATCGCCTTGTTGCTCTCCAAAAACCACGAACTCACACCCGCGCAAATCGACGAGATTCTTGAGCGCACCGCTGTAAAACTCACTGAGCACAAGAGCAACGACTTCGGCTCAGGCCTTTTGGACGCCTTGGCTGCCGTGAATGCCGTGGAAGCCTGCGATGGCATCAACGAGCAAAGCATTGAGGCTGAAATCTTCCCGAATCCTTCAAGCGGAAGTTTCACCATCGTTTGCGAAGGCGTGAAAAGGGTTTCGGTTTATACCGTTGATGGAAGATTGGTGCAGAACCAATTGGTCAAAGGTTCGGAATGTTTGATTGAAGGACTGGAAAGCGGGGTTTATTTGGTAAGAATTGAAACCGACAAAGAGACCTTTGTGAGGATAATTGTGAAAATGTAAAACTATTAAACAAAACGGTGTGCCTCAAACAAAGCACACCGTTTTCATTTCAATAAAACTTCGGAGGCTTACTCTTCCACTTCCTTCGCCTTAGCCCTAAAGTTCACCAAGTCTTCCTCGATGAAGTTCTTCACGTAGACGCTCTTACCGATGACGTCTTCCTCGGCGGCGTGAACATAGACGTTGGCCGACTGGGTGAAGAGATGCGGGGCATGGGTGGCGTCGTCGAGGATGAGCAGCGACATCATAATGTCGCCGGTCATGTCGTAGAGACGGCGGGCCAAGAAGTCCTGAACCTCCTGGTTGTTGGCACCCTTCACATAGTTGATGCTCTGCTCGTAGAGTTCCACAAGCGTGCGCACCGTGTTCTGCAAGGGCTTCAGGTCCTCGGAGACTTCATTCTCGAGCATTTCCTTCATGATGGTGAGGTAGGTGCCGTTGGTGATGTAACGAATGGCAGCCACCACCTGCAGCTGTGTCGTGCCTTCGTAAATCGAGAAGATACGGGCATCGCGGTAGAGACGCTGGCATTTGTACTCCATGATGAAGCCCGAGCCACCGTGGATGCTGATGGCATCGTAGGCGTTCTGGTTGGCATACTCGGAGTTCATGCCCTTGGCCAGAGGCGTGAAGGCATCGGCGAGACGCGAATACTTTTTGCACTCGGCGCGCTCTTCAGGCGTCAGCGGACGCTCGCGCTGGATGTCCTCAAGGCACTTGTAGATGTCGACATAACGAGCGGTCATGTAAAGCAGCGAACGACCAGCGTCAATCTTGGCCTTCATGCGCGAAAGCATGTCGTAAACAGCCGGGAATTCGATGATTCTCTTGTGGAACTGCTGACGCTCGCTGGCATACTTCAGAGCCTCGTTGTAAGCCTCCTGTCCCAGACCCACCGACTGTGCGGCGATACCGAGACGGGCGCTGTTCATCAGGGCCATGACGTACTTGATAAGGCCCAGACGGGTCTCACCGCAGAGTTCAGCCTTGGCGTTCTTGTAGGTCAACTCGCAAGTCGGGGAACCGTGGATACCGAGTTTATGCTCGATGTGGCGCACGTTGACACCGCCCTGACGCTTGTCGTAGATGAACATTGACAGGCCGCGACCGTCCTTGGTGCCTTCCTCGGAACGGGCCAGCACAAGGTGGATGTTGGAGTCGCCATTGGTGATGAAACGCTTCACTCCGTTGAGCAGATAGCAGCCGTCCTTTTCACTATAGGTGGCCTTCAGCATGACGCTCTGCAGGTCAGAACCGGCATCGGGCTCGGTGAGGTCCATCGACATGGTCTCGCCGGCGCAAACACGCGGGATGTATTTCATGCGCTGCTCCTCGTTACCGAATTCATATAAGGTGTCGATGCACGACTGCAGCGACCAGATGTTCTGGAAGCCGGCATCGGCACTGGCTACCATCTCACTCAGCATGGAGAAGACGGTGATGGGCAGGTTCAAACCGCCGTAACGGCGTGGCATGGAAACACCCCAGAGGCCGCCCTTGGTGCAGGCATCGAGGTTCTCCACGGTCTTGGAGGCATAAATCATGCGGCCATTCTCCAAATGCGGACCTTCGAGGTCGACGCTCTCGGAGTTGGGTTCGATGATGTTGGCGGTGATGTCGCCCGTGATGTCTAAAACGCGGCGATAGTTCTCCATTGCGTCTTCGTAGTCGACGGGAGCATAATCGTAATTGTCCTTATCCGCAAAGTTGCGTTCCTTCAGTTCGACGATGCGCTTCATCAGCGGGTGGTCGAGGTAGAATTGCAGGTTCGGGTTATCATTATAATAGTTTGCCATTGTCTTACTTTTTCTTCGTTAATTCATTCTCTTTAAAAACGCCAACCATTTCGTTGGATTCAGCATCAATACAGCTTAATGTCCCATCGTCATATATGTCCATAATTTCCATTACACCATTATATGACTTTACCGTCACATGGTCACCAACATTAAATTTGTTCTTTTTTTGATTCTTTTTTCTTTCCTTTGAATCTTCCAAAAGATTCCTGATTTCTTTGACGTTCTCCGTCATTCCCCAAATCTTAAAAAAGAGAACACAATTTAATCCTGCTAGTATGCTTATGATGATGGTTAAAACATTATCCATATTTTCTTCATTATTTACTGTTCTGCTTATAATATTTTATCAACTTCGGGACGACTTCTTCAACCGTTCCAACAATCACGTAGTCCGCAATCTTATTAATAGGTGCGTCGGGGTCGCTGTTCACCGAGATGATGATTTTGCTGTCCTGCATACCGGCGATGTGTTGGATCTGACCACTGATACCGCAGGCGATATACACCTTGGGATGCACGGTGACGCCCGTCTGGCCAATCTGGCGGTCGGTGTCGCAGAAGCCCGCATCGACGGCGGCACGCGAGGCACCGACTTCGCCGTGGAGCACCTTGGCGAGTTCAAACAGCATGTCGAAGCCTTCCTTCGAGCCCATGCCATAACCGCCGGCCACCACGATGGGCGAACCTTTCAGGTTATGCTTGGCGGCCTCCACATGGTGGTCGAGGACCTTCACGACGTATGCCTCGGGAGAGACATACTTGCTCACCTCGGGATAAACGACTTCGTTTTTGGCCTTACCTTCGTAGATGGCCTTTTGCATCACGCCTGAGCGGACGGTAGCCATCTGCGGACGGTGGTCGGGGTTGACGATGGTCGCTACGATGTTGCCACCGAAAGCGGGACGAATCTGATAGAGCAGATTGTCATAGTGCTTCTTCTTCTTGACATCGTCGAAGTCACCGATTTCGAGTTGGGTGCAGTCGGCGGTGAGGCCGCTGGTCAGCGAGGAGCTGACGCGCGGACCGAGGTCACGACCAATGACGGTGGCGCCCATCAGGCAGATCTGCGGTTGTTCCTCCTTGAAGAGGTTGACAAGGATATCGGTATGCGGTGCAGAGGTGTAGGGGAACAAGCCTTCGCCGTCGAAAGCGAACAGTTTATCCACGCCGTAAGGCAGGATTTGGTCTTCCACCTTACCCTTGATGCCAGTGCCAGCCACGACAGCGTGCAATTCCACGCCTAGCTGGTCGGCCAGTTTACGCCCTTTGGTGAGCAACTCCTGGGAGACTTCGGCCACCTGTGTGCCTTCGGTCTCGATATATACAAATACGTTGTTCATAGTTCATTCTTTTTTGACTATGACCACTGACTATGACCATGACCACTTTCACCAAGATGTAAAGCTTTTGCTTCTGTTGAAGTGATCATAGTCATTGTCACAAGTCATAGTCGTTTTTCATTTTAACCGATAATCTTCTCCTCTAATAATTCCTTAATCAATCCTTCCACATCGGCATCGCTGGCGGTGAGGGTCTTGCTCTCCTTGGCCTGGAAGACGATGTTCTGCACGGTTTTCACCTTGGTGGGACTACCAGAGAGGCCGCACTGGTTGGGGTCGCCATCCACATCGGCCACGCTCCACTGGTTGAGGTTGAGGTAGTCGCGGCTGGCATAAAGGTCGGCGCGAGGATCTTCGGGCTGACGCTCCAGCGGACATGAGGCATACTTGTATTTCATCACCAGCTTGGCGTTGCAGGGACGGCAGGGAGCCGCGCTGCCATTGACGGTAATCACGCAGGGCAGCGGCACTTCAACGGTCTCCACGCCACCGTCGATATGACGGCGGATAGTGGCGATGTTGTTTTCGATCTTGAGGATTTCCTCAGCGTAAGTCACTTGGTTGAGACCCAGTTTCTGTGCCACTTGGGGACCCACCTGAGCGGTGTCGCCGTCGATGGCCTGACGGCCGCCGATGACGATGTCGACATCGCCGATCTTCTTGATGGCGGTGGCGAGGGCATACGAAGTGGCGAGGGTATCGGCGCCTGCGAAGAGGCGGTCGGTGAGCAGCCAGCCCGTGTCGGCTCCGCGGAAGAGGCCTTGGCGGATGATCTCACCGGCGCGCGGCGGGCCCATGGTGAGCACGCCGACGGTGCTGCCTGGATTCTGCTCCTTGAGGCGCAGGGCCTGTTCAAGGGCATTCAGGTCTTCGGGGTTGAAGATGGCGGGCAGGGCGGCGCGGTTGACGGTGCCTTCCGGCGTCATAGCATCTTTGCCCACATTTCTAGTATCGGGCACCTGCTTGGCAAGCACCACGATTTTCAATGGTTTGGTCATAAAATAGAATTTCTCGTTTTCAAATCGGCGGCAAAGATAGGGAAAATCTTTGACATACAAATAAAAACCTTGCTATCAATAGGTTTGTAGGGCTGTCGTACCACGGCGGCCGCAGCATTATTTTATAGCTGCGGCTGCCACGATGTGTCAGCCCTACAAACCAAACAAAACTAATATTTGTCGATATACGGTGTGTCTTCTACACCTTTGTTTCTTAATGATGCTACTAGTTTATCCAAAGGTTTGCGCCAAAATTCTTTGAACCATGATGTTTCGCCAAACCATCTCACCAATGTTGGACTAACGGCATAATATGTTTTGATGAAAGCCCTGCCATACCATGTTCCATCCAAAGTGTTGTCGCGGAAACGGCGAAGTGTCCATACTTGCGGGCAATTGTAGGAGCCATATACTGCTGTGGCGACATAGCAGCCTGATGATTGTTGGGCTTTACGTTTCTCGACATTCTCTTTCCATCGTTCATATGCAATTGGAAAGTCTTTTCCTAACGACTCTTTTATCACATCACATTTCTTATCAATTGCTTCTCGCCGTGGAGACCAATATTGTAATACGTGTATAGAAAAACAATAACTATAATGACTAAATGCTTCAATAAAAGATTCTCCTTTACTTTGAACCAATTCACTATTATCAAAAATGGGCATTTCTTTTGCTGCCTTTTCCAAGTCAATTGCACATTTACCTAAATCCTCTAACAAATGCACTGTTGGCTGATCAGTATCAGCACACGCATTTATTGCATATTGCTTTCCATATGCCTGAAAGTAAGAACGATATAAATCTCTTATTGTTTCTTTGGTTTCATCAGCTTTTGAAGCAGCAATTGCCAAAAGATTCACCCCTGTTTCTAAGAAAAAAAGGCATACCTCTTCTTCCCTTTCTTGGTCAAAAGAAACTACATTCCTTCCAGCTGAAATAACTTCTGCCGTTCGTGATTGTCCTAAAGTAGCGAGGCCAGCTGTACTTTTCATCTTGATTAACCACGCCACTGAAGATGTAGGTGCTTGTTCAAGCACTTTATTTGCATAATCATAGGCTTCCTGGTTATTACCAGCGCCAATTGCATTCTTTGCCAACGACAGCCATGTGTCAATCTTCGAGCTATCATCAATTTTCACTGTACCTTCAACACTGACCGTTCCCTCTATCATCAATTTCTTCGCTTCATCAACAGTGTATTTTGTGCCACAATGCTGACAGACATATAATCCATCTTGTTTAACAACATCATTACTTCCGCATAGTTCACATTTTCCTGACTTCGACAGCTAAAATTTCATATTTTTCTTATCGATTGATTATCAACCTTATCTGAGATGATGTAAGAATATTTGGGTGAATCGCGTCACCTTTGCGTACCTTTGTGGCATGTTTGTACGCAAAAGACGGAATAAATCGGGCACGACCAGCGTAGTCGTTGTGGACAAGAGTTCCGGTCGGTTCAAGGAACTGGCGACAGTCGGAGTGGCGTCATCTCCAGAGGATATTGCGGAGCTGGAGAGAAAAGCTCGTCGTTGGATGGAACGATACGGAGGTCAACAATCGCTAGACTTCGAAGAGACAGCGAAGGCTCTGGAGGAGGTCCACAGGACATTGTCCATGGTCGAGCGGACGCTGCAGAACGCGCCGCAGGTGATTCTTGAGCGCGTCTACGAACGCATCGGGTTCAACGCCGTTGGGGACGACATCCTTCGCCATCTGGTCATTGCCCGTGTCTGCCAGCCCATGAGCAAGGCGGCGACCGTGGAATACCTGAAGTCCTACTTCGACGAGGACGTCAAGCTCCACAACATCTACCGCTACATGGACAAGCTGCACGACACGCAGCGGGAGAAAGTCCAGCAGATCAGCGTGGCGCACACCATGGATGTCCTAGGAGGCCGCATAGGCCTTGCCTTCTACGACGTGACGACCCTGTACTTCGAGTCCGCCCCCGATCCGTCTGACGAGTTGCGGCAGGACGGGTTCTCGAAAGACGGGAAGACGGCCGAGTCGCAGATTGTGCTGGGGCTGCTCGTGAGCGAGAACGGCTATCCGCTGTCGTACTCGGTCTTCAACGGGAAGCAGTATGAAGGGTACACCATGATACCAGTCATCGACGACTTTGTCCAGCGCTTTGGTCTGAAGGACTTCGTCGTGGTGGCGGACTCCGGCCTGATGAACGAGGCCAACGTCGGCCTGCTGGAGTCGGCCGGGTACAAGTACATCCTTGGCGCCCGTATCCGGAGCGAGTCCATGGAAATCAGGGACTGGATGCTTGGCATCGACTGGACGGATGGACGTTGCGAGGAGCACGGGAAAAGGGCCGGCCAGCGTCTGATAGTGAGCTATTCCGACGCACGGGCCAAGAAGAACGCCCACAACCGCGAGAAGGGCGTCGAAAGGCTCCAGAAAGCCTACGCCAAGGGGACGCTGACCAAGGACAAGGTGAACAAGCGGGGCTACAACAAGTTTCTGGACATAAGCAAGGACGTCACGGTCTCCATCAACTACGAAAAGATTAAGGAGGACACCCGTTGGGACGGACTGAAAGGCTACATCACGAACACCGACCTGGACGTCAAGGAGGTAATCAAGCAATACCACGAGCTTTGGGTGGTCGAGCGCGCCTTCCGCATAGGGAAGTCAAACCTTGAGATGAGGCCGATGTTCCACTTCACACCCAAACGCATCGAGGCGCACGTCTGCATCTGCTTCGTGGCGTACAAGGTCTACAAAGAGCTGGAACGGACGCTGCGCTTGATGAAGATAGACATGAGTGTCGATAAGGTGCTGTTCATAGCCAAAACCATCACCACGCTGAAAATAAGATTGCCAAACGGTGAATTGTACACTAAGACACTTTACAACACGCCCCAACAGGAAAAGCTAAGGCCGCTAATTGAAGGGGATGCCTCCGCGCGCACGCGTGAAGGGTGAATCGTTGTCGAAGTCAGGAACCTTATAGGACGGCTTCAGAAAGCATAGATACCATGCTCTCACACAGCCCCGCGCAGGAATGACATGCTTTCTGAAGCCTGTTGACACCTAACTTTTACGATAACATGACCTTTTTCCGTAATTCTATGCTGATTCTTCCCAAAAAGTTGTACTTTTACCGCCTCAATCCAATGCAATGAAGATTCGTACGATTATCGGACTGCTTCTTTTGGCTTTGGCGGTATGTTCCTGCCAAAAGCCCGTGGAGTATCCTATCGAGCCAAAGATAACATACGAAGGTTTCACCTATTTGATTAATGCAGACAGTACATTCAGTGGTGAGGGTATTGTCGCTTTTTCTTATACCGATGGGGATGGTGACCTTGGTCTTGACGACAGCGACACCTTGCCGCCTTTCGGCTTTCATGACGCACATTATTATAATATGGTGATCGATTACTTGAAATGTGTCAATGGCGAATTCGTAAAGACGCCGCTGCTGAGTCCGCATGTGCCGACAAGCCCTGCCGACACACTTGTGCTTTACGATACAGTGACCTTCAATGCCCGCTTCAAGCGGCTCCGTGACTCGGAGGATCCCAAGGCCATCAGCGGAACGATGGAGTACAAGCTTACGGTACAAAATCCCTTTTCGCCCAATGACACGGTAAAGTTTGAGATTCATATCCTTGACCGTGCATTGCATGAAAGCAATGTGATACAGACCGAGCCCATTTTTACTAATCCTACAATGAAATAATAATACAGCAATATGAAACGACTTTTATTATTCTTAGTTTTGTTATTGACTTTTGCCAATATACAAGCGCAAACCGTTGGCGAGAACATTGATGTCACGCACTATGAAATTCACCTATGGGGCTTCGACTTTACCAATCGCACGCTGCAAGGTGAGACTTTTATTGACTTCAACACAACAGCCAGTCTTTCCACCCTCGTGCTGGAGCTGAAGACCCTCACTGTCACCGATGTGGCCTCCGACTACTACGGTGTGGAGAGTTTCAGCCAAGATGGCGATTTCCTGACCATTGTTTTCGATGAGACCATAGCCGCAAACGAGCATGTCACCTTAGACGTGCGCTATGGAGGATCTACCTTCAGCGAGACCTGGGGTGGCGTGGAATGGTGGGGCACCGATTATGTCTACAACCTTGGCGTGGGTTTCGACAGCCAACCCCACAATCTCGGCAAGACTTGGTTCCCCTGCGTGGACAACTTCACCGACAAGGCCACCTATGACCTAATCATCAGCGTCAGTAACGACAAGAAGGCCATTTGTGGTGGCAATCTCGTAGAACATTACGACAATGGAGATGGTACTTCTACTTGGCATTGGTTTACGCCTCAAGAGATTTCGACCTATCACATCTCGTTCGCCATCGGCAATTACGAACTGTGGCAAGACACCTATGAAGGCCTTAATGGTGATATCCTGATCGAGGTGTACGCCAAACCTAATCAGATGAACAACGTGCCTGGAACTTTTGTCCACATCAAGGGAATCATTGCGTTTTTCGAAGAGAACCTTGGCCCATATCCTTTCAACCGTATCGGCTATGTAAGCACAGGCAAGGGCTGCATGGAGCATACCGACAACATCGCCTTTGCAGCAAGCATCATTGACGGCACTACCTCGGGCGAGGAGTATGTTGCCCATGAATTGTCACACATGTGGTCAGGCAACCTGGTGACTTGCGACGAAGCGGGCGACATGTGGCTCAACGAAGGCTTCGCGCAGTTCTGGGGTGCATTTTACGAAGCCGGTGTCTATGGCGAACAACACTTCCAGAATACAATTTCAAATAAGGTCGCAGCCATCACATCATGGTGTAATGGTCCCGCCAATTGGATGCCGCTCAACAACATGCCCTTGAACATGACCTACGACAGCGACGCGGTCTATGAGCGCGGTGCAGTCATTGTCAACACGATGATGAACTACATGGGTCGCGAGAACTTCCTGGCAGCCATGCGAGCCTATTTCCAACAATATGCCTATCAGACAGCTACCTCCGAGCAACTGTGTGAAGCCTTAACCCAATATTCTGGCATTGACATGCACGGTTTCTTTGACACCTATGTCTATTCGAGCGGCATGCCTAACTTGTATGCATCAATTATCTCTATTGAACCAGTCGGTGGTCAATACGAAGTGACACTTGACTTGCACTATCAACATATTGGCGACTCACACATCGGTCAAAGCAATGTATCCGAACTGACTTTCATTGGTCCTGACTTCCAGTGGGTCACTGAGAAAGTGAGTTGGGACAACCAGCATGGCAGCGCTACGGTCATTCTCGACTTTGAACCTGTGTGTATGGTGAGCGACATCAACAACAACTGGTTGGACGGAAAGCAACAGAAGACTGTCATGGTGAAGACATCGGCACAGCAAGCCTGCCATGGATTTAGGTTTGAGGCCACCGCTCTGGCTGACTCGGTGTTTGTCTCCGTTGAGAACAACTTGGTAGGCCCTTACGACGACCCGCTGATTCCATATCTGACCCTTTCGTCCAAGCATTTTTGGACCATCAACCGCTACGACTTTGGCGATGCAAAGGTGAAGGGCATGTTTGATTACTCAAGGACCCAGGACGGCGACATCATCCAATCTGAGAACGACTCTGCCACCTTGCTTTATCGCAAGAATGCCTCGGAGGCTTGGCATGAAATCGCCCATACACTTTATCCCGGTTCCACATGGAAGTTGGGCCGCATTGTGCTCGATGACTTTGCGCCGGGTGACTATACGATTGCTGTTTGGGACAAAGGATCCCTCGGTGCAGAAGAGTATGTCGAGCCTGAGAAGCAGATGCAGCTGTTTCCCAATCCTTCCAAAGGCAAGGTTCACCTGACTTGGAATGGCATTTGCGATGGTGTCATCCGCGTTCTTAGTATGGATGGGAAAGAAGTGAAGAACGTTGCATTTACTCAAACAGACAACCTTGAGCTTTCAACCGAAGGTTTGGCAAAGGGTTGCTACACAGTGATGCGACTCAACAAGGATGGTGCTGTATTGGAGACGAAGAAATTAATCGTAAAATGAGAAATAAAATGAAGAATATCAAGTATTTGTCGGTTTTGTTCATTCTGAGCTTCCTTTTCGTTTCGTGCGAAAAACAGCCTCAGGAGAGCGAATGGGAAAAGTATTATGGATACACCAATGAGGAAATCGTTGGGTCGTATGCCTTTTCCAACATTTCGAGTGCTTTTGATGATTTGTCGGAAGGCTCCTATCTCCATATCTGCGAGGATGCCAAAGTCAACATCACGGCAACGTCGGGGAACACCATCGAGTTTCAGGTGAATTGTCCGAGTGATGAGTTCAACCGGACGTTTGAGGGTAGACCGTGTTTTACTGATGACGACTTCCTGATTAATATGACGGCACCTTCTGGAAACGCACATCCTGATTATGAGTTGACGGTTTATGTCTATAAAAATGCCCAAGGCAAAATTCGTCTTCACGGTTTTGCACGACATATCACGTATGAAATCAAATTGGATCCGAGTGGTATGACAGTTTATTATGTCAAGTCTAAGGTGAATTATTATTTCGATGTCATTAAAAACTAAATACTTACAACTATGAAAAAAGGATTATTTACTTTGGCTATCCTCGTGATGGCGTTTGGAAATGTGAGTTTTGCACAACACAAAGCGAATCTGAAATCTGATGCGACGGCCAATGTGCTCAAGCACTATGGCGCTCGCGACGAAACAACTTTGATGCCGGAGATTGCCTATTGGGAAGCCACTTATGGTGAAAAGTATCGTACTGTTTACACTTACGATGAGTATGATTATTATCTCATTGAAGAGTACACAAAAATAGATGAAGGCGATGGTTGGAAGGACTATTTCAAGATTACCTATGAATACGACTTCAACGGTAATGTACTTGAAGCTTTGGCCATGTCTGCATACGAAACCGGTGTGATGGAAAACGAGGCTCGCGCTTCCTATACTTACGATGGCGATCAGTTAAGCGAAGTCATTTATCAAGAATGGGAAGATGGAACTTGGGTGAACGAAATGAAAGAGGTCTATAACTATAATGGAGATGTGACCACAGTCCTTTATTGGGATTGGAACGGTGCCAATTGGACTTCCGACGAGCTATACACTTACACTCGCATTGGCAACACTATCGAACTCGTCATGCAATACATGCAAGGTGGTGCTTGGCAAAATGAGGAGAAAGAGATTATCACTCTTAATTTTGACGAGAGAGTCACTGAAATCCTCGATCAAGACTGGGTTGGCTCTTCATGGGTCAATGATGAATTGACAACCTACAATTATGAAGGCGATGTTTTCCCCACCAAAACCGTGAAGGAATGGAATGGTTCGGCTTGGGAGGATCATCAAAAGTTTGAATATACTTATGACGGAAATGGTAACGCCGTGAGTGGCCTTTGCCTTGAGTTTGGAGGTTATGACTGGGTGTCGGACGATGGCGATATCGAGATGGTATTCGGTAATGGCGAAAAGAGTAACGAATACTACGGCTATTGGGTTGAAGTGGCCTATGTCGATCTGACAAGTGTGGATGAAAATGTTTCTGCTGCTAGCTTCAAAGTGTATCCTGTGCCTGCCGAGAATGAAATCCAGATTCAGGCTGAAGGTTTCCAGAAGGCTGAGGTTTATAGCCTTACTGGACAGAAACTCATGGAAAGCCTGCAAAACAATATGAATGTGAGCCAGCTTTCATCAGGCCTATATATTATAAAGGTGTACGACCTCGAAGGCAATTGCGACACGAGGCATTTCGTGGTGAAATAATGGGTTTCAACTAATAATAT
>JAEEGG010006596.1_pt1 | contig 27180 bp, 21 predicted proteins | sample 9134161 | NCBI WGS metagenome assembly JAEEGG01 (sample SAMN16246543, study PRJNA631951) | gut metagenome | biome: gut microbiome; feature: rumen; material: CR-attached | host: Bos | place: Iran: Karaj | collected 2018-10 | reverse complement strand
GACGAACCTTGGGCGTGGACATCACTCGTGTCTATCAGGGCGTCGAGTCCGCGACCCTTCCCTGTGCCGATGTTGTCCAGTCCGCGTCCGAGGACATTACGGTCGTATTTCTTCTTAACAGCCATAGGGTTTATTTGTTCTTTTGGATGATTTCACGGGCCAGGGCGAGGTGGTTCTTCGCACCGGTGGAGTCTGCGTCGTAGAGGATCACGGGCAGACCGTGACTGGGACTCTCCGACAGCTTGACGTTGCGCTGGATGACGGTCTTGAACACCAGCTCCTGGAAGTGGCGTTTCACCTCGTCGTAGATCTGGTTGGCCAGTCTCAGGCGGCTGTCATACATTGTCAGCAGGAATCCCTCGATCTCCAACTGCGGGTTCAGCTTGTTCTTGATGATCTTAATTGTGTTCAGCAGTTTGCTGATACCCTCAAGGGCGAAATACTCACACTGCACGGGGATGATCACCGAGTCGGCAGCCGTCAGCGCGTTGACGGTGATGAGGCCCAGCGACGGCGAACAGTCGATGAGGATATAGTCGTAATCGTTCTGCACGGGTGCGAGCACATTCTTCAGCACTTTCTCTCTGTTTTCCATGTTCAGCATCTCGATTTCGGCGCCCACCAGGTCGATGTGGCTGGGAATGATGTCCAGCCCGTCGATGTCGGTGGTATAGATGGCATCCCTGACGTCTGCCTTGTTGATGATACATTCATAAATGGAGCTTTCCACTTCCGTGATGTCGACGCCCAGTCCGCTGGAGGCGTTGGCCTGCGGGTCTGCGTCTACTACCAGGACGGTCTTTTCCAAGGTGGCGAGTGAGGCTGCCAGGTTAATGGTGGTTGTCGTCTTGCCCACGCCGCCCTTCTGGTTTGCTAATGCGATGATTTTTCCCATCTTAAATCCTTATTATCCTAACTTAAATTGATATAAATAGAGAAATTTGGGCACAAAGTTACTAATTTCCGATGAGAAATCCCTTTCATTTAAACCTTTTTTCGTAATTTTGCAGTCAAATCATTGATATTTTATGGAAATTAAACGACCTTTACTACTTATTTCCAATGATGACGGCTATCAGTCGAAGGGCATCCGTCAGCTGGTGGAGATGGTTTCCGACTACGGTGACATCATCGTCTGTGCCCCCGAAGACGCCCGCAGCGGCTTCTCCTGTGCCTTCTCTGCCACCACGCCATTGAGGCTGCATCTGCGGGAGAAACGCGATGGTATCGAAATCTGGTCGTGCAACGGCACACCCGTCGACTGCGTGAAGATGGCCTTGTCTGAGATTTGTCCCCGAAGGCCCGACATGGTCATCGGCGGCATCAATCACGGCGACAACGCCTCCGTCAATGCCCATTACAGCGGCACGATGGGTGTCACCCTCGAGGGCTGTATGAAGTATATCCCCTCGGTGGCCTTCTCGCTCTGCGACCATCGCGACGATGCCGACTTCGAGCCCCTCCGTCCGCTCATCCGTGAGATTACGGCGAAGGTGCTGGCCGAAGGCCTGCCCAAGGGTGTCTGTCTGAACGTGAACTTCCCATTGTTAGGGGAAGGTAGGGATTTTAGGGGTGTTAGGGTGTGTAGGATGGGCTATGGCACTTGGGATGGCGAGGTGACGAAGTGCCATCATCCCCGCGGCTACGACTACTGGTGGATGGTGGGCCATTACCAGAACGACGAGCCCGATGCCGAGGACACCGACCGCTGGGCCCTCGACCACGGCTACATCGCCATCACCCCCACCCAGATTGACCTCACCGCTCACGCCGCCATCGGCCTCATCGACTCCTGGCATCTCGGTTATCATCTATAAACTATAAACCATAAACTATAAACAAGATGAAATACTACCTCATAGCCGGTGAAGCCTCTGGCGACCTCCACGCCTCGCACTTGATGCGCTCGTTGAAGAATATTGACAGCGAGGCAGACTTCAGATTCTTCGGAGGCGACTTGATGACAGCCGTCGGCGGCACACGTGTACGCCATTACCGCGACTTGGCGTACATGGGTCTGATTCCTGTGCTGCTGCACCTGCCGACCATCTTGAAGAACATGAAGTTCTGCAAGCAGGACATCCGTTCGTGGCAGCCCGACTGTGTCATCCTTATAGACTATCCGGGCTTTAACTTGAAGATTGCCGAATATGTAAAATCACGGACAAACATCCCCGTCTATTACTACATCTCTCCGAAGATCTGGGCCTGGAAGGAACACCGCATCAAGAACATCCGCCGCGATGTCGACGAACTCTTCTCCATCCTGCCCTTCGAGGTGGATTTCTTCGAGAAGAAGCACCATTATCCCATTCATTACGTGGGTAATCCTACGGCGGATGAAGTCCGTTCATTTTTGGCTTCTTCACCGCCTGCCGGTGGGAAAGATAAGCCCATCATCGCCCTCCTTGCCGGTTCCCGCCGCCAGGAAATCAAGGACAACCTCCCCACGATGATTGCAGCCGTGAAGCCCTATATGACCGACTATCGTGTCGTCCTCGCCGGAGCCCCGGGCATCGATGCCGACTACTATGACACCTTCATCAAGGGGAGCGGTGTGGAGGTGGTCTATAACGAGACCTATCCCCTACTCTCAAAGGCCCATGCCGCCCTCGTCACCAGCGGCACCGCCACCCTCGAGACGGCCCTCTTCCGCGTGCCGCAGGTAGTCTGCTACAAACTCCCCCTGCCGAAGATCGCCCCATATGTGAGGAAACGCCTCATCAAGGTGAAATACATCTCTCTCGTCAACCTCATTGCCGACCGCGAGGTAGTCACCGAGGTGCTCGACGAGACCTATTCCGTCGACTTTATCCGTCAAGGACTTGCCAAGATTCTCTCAGGCCCCGACCGCGACCGCATGCTCGAAGGCTACGCCGAAGTCTCTCGCCGCCTCGGCTCCCAAAAGGCTCCCGACAACGCCGCCAAATTAATCGTAGAATTATTGAAAAAATAAGTATGAAAAAGATTTTTGTTTTTGCCCTGATGGCTGTAGCAGCCCTCACGGCCAGTGCTCAGAACATCCAGTTGCACTACGACTTCGGTCGTAACATCTATCCCGATCAGGAGGCCGGACGCCAGAAAGTCACCGTCACCCTCGAGCAGTTCAAAGCCGACAACTGGGGTTCATGGTACTATTTCGTCGACCTCGACCTCACGAGCAAATTCTTCCGCAGTGCCTACACCGAGATCTCCCGTGAATTCAAGCTCGGCAAGGAGACTCCCTTCTCCGCCCACATCGAGTACAATGGCGGTCTGGGCCGCGACGACATCCGCAGTTTCCAGCACGCCGCCCTCCTCGGTGCCGCCTACAACGGCCATAACGAAGACTTCTCGAAGACCTGGTCGGTGCAGCTGCTCTACAAGCGTTTCTTCAAGAGCTACGAATACACCTCCGCCTATGACAGTTTCCAGCTGACGGGCGTGTGGGGCTTGAACTTCGCCAACAAGAAGTGCACCTTCTCGGGCTTCATCGATTTCTGGCGTGGTGTGAACTGGCGCCCTGGCCACGAGAACCACGGTATGCTCGTCATCCTCACCGAGCCGCAGTTCTGGTACAATGTCACCGACCATTTCTCTTTCGGCTCCGAGGTGGAGATCAGCAATAACTTCATCTACAACACCTACGACGACCAGTCGTTCTTCATCAATCCGACCGTCGCCCTGAAGTGGAACTTCTAAATTAAGCCACAGATTACACAGATTATCACAGAAGATATGATTTCCACAGATTCCTCCGTGAATCATCCTTCTGTGATAATCTCTTTATCAGTGTGAATCTGTGTAATCTGTGGCTACTTTCTTACGACAGGCCCTCGATTTCACCATTGACGATGGTGATGCGCTCCGCCTGCGGACTCTTCGGCAGTCCCGGCATGCGGAGCATGTCACCCGCGATGGCCACGATCATCTCCGAGCCGCAGTTCAGGATCACATCACGGATGCGGATGGCAAATCCCTCGGGCGAGCCGTAACGGGTCGAGTCGGCTGAGAATGAGAACTGCGTCTTGGCGATGCAGACGGGATAGTGGGCGATGGCGCCGTCATCGTCGGTAAACGATTTGCGCAGCGATTCCAGTTTCTTGGTCACCGTCTTGCCGTATTCCACGGCCGATGCACCGTAGATGCTCTTACAGACCTTCTCTATCTTGTCCTCCAGACGGTCGGTCTCCTTATAGGTAAAGCGGATGGGCAGGGGCTGCTGCTTGTCGATCGTCTCGACCACGGTCTGCGCCAGTTCAATGGCACCCTCGCCACCCTTGAGGAAGGCTTCGTTGACGGCAAAACCTACCTCCAAGTCCTCACAGTTCTTGCGTACAATGGCGATTTCCTCCTCCAGATCCGTATCGTGGCGGTTGAGCGTCACTACCACTGGCTGTCCGAAGCCCTGCATGTTGCGGATGTGGCGGTTCAGGTTTTTCAGGCCCTCAGTCAGTCCCTTGGCATTCGGTTCCTTGATGTGATCGAGATCCACGCCGCCGTGCATCTTCAGGCCCTGGGTGGTGGCTACGATGACCACCAGTCGCGGCAGCAGTCCGGCCTTGCGGCACTTGATGTCGAAGAACTTCTCTGCGCCGAGGTCTGCACCGAAGCCCGCCTCCGTCACCACATAGTCGCTGTAGCTCATGGCCATCTTCGTCGCCACCACGCTCGAACAGCCGTGGGCGATGTTGGCAAACGGGCCGCCGTGGATGAAGGCCGGTGTGTGCTCCGTCGTCTGCACGAGGTTCGGGTTGAGGGCATCCCTGAGCAGTACGGTGATGGCTCCGGCCACGCCGAGGTCTTTCACCTTAAACAGCTTGCCGTCGGAGGTGACGCCCAGCACGATGTTCTCGATGCGGCGCTGCAGGTCTTCCTCGCTCGTTGCCAGACAGAGGATGGCCATCAGCTCCGAGGCGGGGGTGATGTCGAAGCCCGTCTCATTCACCACGCCGTCGCCCCGCAGTCCTGTCACCACGTTGCGCAGGCTTCGGTCGTTCACGTCGAGCACGCGTTTCCAGTAGATCTCTCGCAGCGAAAAACCCTCCTTGCGATGCTGGTAGATGTAGTTGTCGAGCAGGGCGCTGATGGTGTTGTGCGCGGAGGTCACCGCGTGGAAGTCGCCCGTGAAGTGCAGGTTGATCTTCTCCATCGGCAGCACCTGGGCATAACCGCCGCCGGCAGCACCGCCCTTGATGCCGAAGCACGGGCCGAGCGAGGGCTCCCTGAGGGCCACCGCCGCCTTCTTGCCGATCTTGTTCAGACCAAGTGTCAGGCCAATGCTCACGGTGGTCTTGCCGATGCCCGCCTTCGTCGGACTGATAGCCGTCACCAGTATCAGACGGCTCTTCTTCACTTTCTTCTCGTCGATCAGGCTCACCGGCACCTTGGCCATATAGCGTCCGTACGGCTCTATCTCTTCAGGGGCGATCCCCAACTGTGTGGCGATCTCGCCAATGGGCAGCAATTCGCATTCCCGCGCAATCTGTATGTCAGTCTTCATCGTTTATAATTTTTAATTGCGCCGCAAAAGTAAGGATAATTCCCGAATTATCCGTCGTTTTAGCCTTTGTTTTAAGTGATTTTAAAATATAATTAGGTAAATGGGGCTCGCAAATGTTCTTGCAAGCCCCATCCTTCTCATCCATCATCCATGGACTAGTTCACGTCGTTGCCGCCGCCGTTGCTGCCACCGCCACCGTTGTCGCCACCGCCGTTGTCTCCACCGTTGGTCCCGCCGCCAGTGTTACTGCCGTTGTCACCGCCAGTAGTTCCACCGCTGGTGCCGCCGTTCGAACCGCCGCTACTGCTACCGCCGTTGTTGCCGGGCACGGGAGCCTGGTAGTCAATCGGATAGAGCACACGCTGGTATTTCGGCTTCTGCTTCGTACCGATGTTCGTGGTCTCGAGATATCCCAGTACCTCGAAGGTGCACAGATCCTTGAACTTCTTCGAGGTCAGCTCCTCGCCCTTGGCGTTCTCGGGGATGAAGTTGATACGCACGCCCTCGATCTGGTCAACGGAAACGCTTTTGAGCTCTACGACGCCCTTCGAATTGATGTTCGGGGTGAACGTTCCGAGGCCGTCCCACTTCACGGGCTGGCCGCTCTTCAGGAGTTCCACCATGACGGTGGTCAGCTTCTGGAGCACACCCTCGACGATATCGCGTGAGTACACGCTCTGGTCGAAAGCCACTCGTTCAATCAGACCGCGCAGGGTCAGGGTCTCAGGCCAGTAGGGAACGAGGAACCACTTGCCGTAGGCGGTAGAGTCGTCGTTCTTGTTCTGACGGGCCGCAACTGGAAATGCAATAGTGTTTACTGCCATAACTTTACATTGTTTGTTTAAATTACACATTCCGCTAAGTGTCATCCCTTGTTTCTCCGCGCGAAAAGCCTTTGCCGGCTCTGTGAAAAGCCTTTGTTCTCTTCGGGAGGCGCCTGTTCCCTCAGAGGGAGAAGGGCTTGCCGCAGCAAAGACAAACAGAATTTCCTTAGACACTACAAAGGTACTACTTTTTTCAAATATATAAGAATATTTCATCAACTTTCTTCCCCTGTTTAGATGTATTTATTATATGATGACGATTATTCAGTATTGAGCATTAATCTCACAATTTTCCCATTTTCCTATTTTCCCATCGTACTATTTTGCATTTTCGCGGCGAGAAAGGAAATAGTCGTATAAGATTTTATATATATTATAATATATATAAAATTATAATTATATAAATATAACTGATAATTTTATATAACTTCCCTCTCACAATCCTATTCGTCCCATCCAATTATTGTTGCACCCAAGACAATCAAAACAACCCAAATAGGGAAATAGGAAAATGGGAAAATGGGAAATTGGGAAGTCCACCAAAGTCTTTGTCAAAATATTTAAATGAAACCCGCCTCTCCCAGCATTTCACTCTGGGCTGAGATGGATAATATTCACTTTGGAGGTAAAAAACAATGGTTTGTGATAAAAAGTGTGAAAATATTGCAATAATCCCGAGTTTATTAATTTAGTTTTATAGGAAATGCCTAACTTTGTAAGCCAAACTTAATAAAATCGTAAGATTCTTATAAAATATAATTTATATGAGTATCAGTAAAGATGTCATCAAACAGTGCTTGATTAGTAAGCAGCGCGAAGTGGATGAGGCGGTGATTGTGAATCGTCCCATAGACTTTGAGGAGAACGGCAACTATGTGATAGTTGGCGTGAGACATGCGGGTAAGTCGTATCTGCTGTATCAGCGTGTTCGTCAACTTCAGGCAGCAGGAAAAGGATGGGACGAGATTCTATTTGTGGACTTTGAGGATGAGCGTCTGGCGGAATTCCAGACGGAAGACTTCAACAGTCTGCTGGAGGCCCATCTGGAACTGTATGGTAAGAAGCCTGTAGTGTTTCTGGACGAGGTGCAGAACATTCCGCACTGGGACAAGTTTGTGCGGAGACTGACTGATGCTAAATACAGGGTATATGTGACTGGCAGCAATGCGAAGATGCTGAGCAAGGAGGTAGCAACGACACTGGGTGGACGCTTCTTCATTTATGATGTGTACCCATATTCATTCAAAGAGTATCTGGCAGCGCAGCAGGTGAATCTGAAAGAACATTGGGAGTATGACACCATCCAGAGAAGCGAGGTGAAACGACATCTGAATGAGTACTTCTATTATGGCGGTCTGCCAGAGATCCTGTCGTTTAAGAACAAGCGGGCGATGTTGTCGAGCCTGTATCAGAAGATTTATCTGGGCGACATCTGCGCCCGAAACAACATTAAGAACGACAGGGTGTTGAACATCCTGATCAAGAAAATGGCGGAGAGCGTAAAGCAACCGTTGTCCTATAACAGGCTGAAGAACGTGATAGTGGCAACAGGGTCGTCTATCAGTGTGCCTACTACGATAGACTATGCGGAATACGCCTCTGACAGTTGGCTGATACTGCCCATAGAGAACGAGGTGGGGAAGCTGACGGAGAAAGAGACACAGAAGAAATACTACTTCGTTGACAACGGACTGCTGAACCTGTTCTTAATGAACTCAGAGACATCGCTATTGGAGAACATGGTGGCGGTTGAACTGTGCAGGCGGTATGGCAAGAAGAATGTGTATTATCTGAACGCAGAGAAGGAGATAGACTTCATTGTGCCTGACAAGAAGCTGGCCATACAGGTATCCTACAGCGTCAAGGATGAGACCACATACAACAGGGAGGTGCCACCACTGGTGAAGTATGCCAAGGCGCACCAGGACTGGAAGTGCCTGCTGATTACTTATGATGAAGAAGGCACGGAGGAAGGAATACCCGTGGTGCCGGTTTGGAAGTGGCTGATGGAGGTGTGACATCCTCGCCCACATCCACAAGTTGAGCAAAGGAAATGATGGCGGCTTGTTTCTAACCGACTGACTTATGTAACAGAAAATCTGGAGCAGCGAGAGCAGAGTCCGCTCGGCTTTGCCGCTTGCTACCGAAGGGACGCAAGAAGCTCGCTTGCACTATGCCGAGTCGTGACGGATTTCGACAACGTCAAATTCAGCAATAACAGAAACAATCATGTCAAGATTGTAATGACACAAAAGGGACTGTCCCCGTTGTGATATTCATTATTCTCAATTGCAAAGATATTAAACTTTCTTCTATATTAGGATAGAAGGAGCACCAAATTTATGTCTTTTTTACATTTTCGGAAAATTCGGGGTTTATTTCTGTCGCTCATTTTTGCGTCTCTTTTGTATCAAGCGAACTTCGGTCATGCGAATTCTTGATTTCCTCCTGTAACATTTTCGCTTCCTACCTACTATATAATAGGAAGAAATAACTATCTTTGTACCGTGATTGCGTTTTTAAACAAAGAAAAATGAAAGAAAAATGAAAAAAATGGTGTTTCCGTAAAAAACGAGGGGTCTGAAGTGTCTTATATATAGAAGTGCCCCAAAACGGGGTGCAATGATTTGAAAGACTGATATGCTTGATAAGAGAATACTTGAACAGCTTTTCCGCCGGAACTACAGCGAGATGATTCATCTGGCCAGAGTCTTGTTGGGTGATGATGGTGAGGCTGAGGACGTAGTACAGGACATCTTTCTGCGAATTGTCGACAGCGACATTCTCCGACCTGAAGGTCTGAGTGTGGCACGCATTCCGCCCAAGAACGATTCCTATCTCCTTATTGCCGTACGCAATGCTTGTCTGAACAAGATACGGCAAATGCAACTGCATGAACAGGTAAAGAACCTATTGCCTATAGAAGACGAGACAGACCTGCAACCCATTGACAGGCAATTGGAGCAACTTGAAGATATTTCGGCTTTCGTGAACGAGCAACTGGAAGAACCGCATCGCAGCATCTTCCACCTCCGTTTCGACGAAGATCTGACTATCGCTGAGATTGCCCATCGGCTTGGTCTGAATCCGAATACCGCTTACAAGTATCTCGCCCTAAGCATTCAGAAAATCAGAAATCACTTCAATCATTAAAAGATTATTGCAATGGAAACGACAAGTGAAAACATCCGCCAGCTACTGGAAATGCTCGACAATCCCGAAGCATACACTGAGCAGGAAATCCAGGAAATCATCAATCGTGATGAAGATACACGTGAGACCTACCGCATGATGGTAGAAGGCAAACGCAGCAGTCGCCAGCATCAGGCAAACAAGCCCGTCGATGTGGATGCTGCATGGCAAAAGCTCAATCATAAAATTCAGCCCCAACAGCAGAGTTTTGGCTGGATGAAGATAGCAGCCTCTTTTGTCGGAGTATTGCTTGTGTCAGGTATTGCCTTTGCTGCCATTCAGATTGTGAGATACGCTCAGCAGAATACGCCAAAGACTGAGGAGGTCATCAATACTCCAAAGCCCACAAACGTTACTCCCGCTGATACGCTGACCACTGACACCATCGCAGTGCCACGGCCCATCATTTATGACAACATCCCTCTGGAAAAGATGCTGCCAGAGATAGCTACCCATTACGATGCCAAGGTCACGTTTGTCAATGATGAAGCCAGACAACTCCGTTTCCGTTTCGTGTGGAATCCGCAGAAGGGCATTGATCAAGTGGTCAGCGACCTCAACCAGTTCGAGCGTCTGACCGTTACGCTGAAGGATAACCAAATCACCGTAAAATAGTCAGCCATCATGAACAGATATATTACTCTCATTCTTGCCCTGCTACTAACTGTCAGTACACAAGCACAGAAGCGAATATCACGCGAATATCATAACGTATCCCTCTCTGATGCGCTGAGACAACTCAGTGAGCAACAGACAGGTTACACCATCTATTTCCTCTATAACGAATTGGAGGACTTCCGTATCACTACAACTGTCAAGAACAAGCATCTGCCCGAAGCCATACAGCAGATGATCGGTTTCTATCCCATACGCGTCACTACGAGCACTGAGGAGGATGGACATAAGATTTTTGTGGAGTGCATACAGAAAACTGAAACCCGCTACAAGGGTAACATCATCGACGAGCAAGGCCAGCCCGTTGCATACGCCAACGTTTACCTGCTTCATCCATCTGATTCCTCTCTTATCAGTGGAGGCGTGAGCAACGAGGCTGGTCTCTTCGTCATCCCATGTGAAACAACTCCAGTCCTCGCCCGAATTTCCTTCGTAGGTTACAAAACTGTATATAAGCATTGTTATAGCACGGAACTTGGCACAATACGTATGCAACCTGAGACGATGACCATCAAAGGTGTTGTTGTGACAGGCGAACGCCCCAAGGTTCAATTGCAGGGTAATTCTCTCGTGATGAATGTAGAGGGTACGGTAATGGAACGAATGGGCACTGCCGAAGATGTGCTTTCCCGTGTACCGACTATTTCAAAGAAAGGAGATGTATTTGAAATCCTGGGAAAAGGTGTGCCATTGATTTATCTGAACAACCGAAAGCTGACCGACTTACAGGAACTGAAGAATATCCAGTCGGACAACATTAAGACCGTAGAGGTAATACAAAATCCTGGTGCCCGCTACGATGCGACGGTCAATGCCGTCATCATCATCCACACCAAGCGCACAGCAGGAGAAGGTCTCGGTGTAGAACTGACCTCATGGAGTCGCAAGGGGCATGGTTTTGCGAACAATGAGCGTATCAACCTAACCTACCGCACAGGAAAGTTAGAATTATTTGCAAATTTTTTTGGAGCTTACAACAAACGATGGGAGAAAGGCGAGTTTGAACAGACCGTCTTTGCCGACACACTGTGGGTAATTACCAACAAGCAGAAAGACAAGTATCACAATCCATTCCTTGAAGGCCGCTTCGGCTTCAACTACCAATTGGACGATAACAACTCTTTTGGCGGTTTCTATCAGAACACTTACGACTACGTGAAGAATTGGGGTGACTATGTCGATGACCTGCAAGCCAACGGCTCCATGTATGACCGCTTGCAGAACAGCTGTGTCAACAGAGCCAAGGGCGCACCCAATCACCAGGCAAATCTCTACTACACGGGTAAAATAGGAAAGCTCGCTATCGACTTCAATGCCGACTATACCTATCGTAATCAGCGCAACCGCAACCAGCAGCAGGAACTGAGCGACGAGTATGATGACCGCGACGTGAACACCTACGCCCTAACGCACAGCCGACTGATGGCAGAGAAACTTTTCGTGACGCATCCGATAGGAAAAGGGCAGATTGAGGTTGGCGAGGAGTACACCAATACGCGCTGGAACAGCAGTTTCGAGAACACGGAGGGCTACATCGCCAACAGCAACAATGAACAGCATGAGCAAGCCATCGCTCCCTTCATAGAACTACGCCAACAGATTGGTCGCCTTCAGTTGTCTGCTGGTTTGCGCTATGAGCATGTCTCATCGGAATACTTCGTTAGTGGTGTCCGTCGCGACGACCAAAGCCGTACCTATAACGACTTCTTTCCATCGGTTTCCTTATCAACTTCTGTGAAGAAGGTGCAACTTTCCTTCAGTTATGCCAAGCGCACTAAACGCCCGTCCTACTGGCAGTTGAGCAGTGATGTATTCTATGAGAACCGTCTGAACATGCAAACGGGTAATCCCTACCTGAAGCCCGTCAAGTATCATAATGTGAATGCTATGGTCATGTGGAAGTGGCTTTATCTGAATACAAATTTCTCTCATTGTGTAGATCCCATCCTCTACACGGCAGAAAGTTTGGAGAACGACAGTAAGGTGAACCTTGTAACCTACAAGAACTACGACCATGCTGACTGGCTTACCATTACGCTGGGAGCACAGAAGGATATCAAATTGGCTCATGAGGTCACATGGACACCCCAGTACAATATCTCATTAATGAAGCCGTGGCTCAAAGCGGACTTTCTAGGTGAACAGAAGAGTTTCAACCATCCTATGTTGTCCCTCCAATTAGGAAACATCGTCACGTTTCCACACGACTGGCTGGTACAGGCCGACTTCAATATGCACACTCGCGGAAACAGTGGCGTAAATGCCTATATCGACTGCACCAACCCCATTCTCACACTAAGCGTAAGCAAGGACTTCTGCAAACGTAGCCTAAACATCAAACTCTCAGGCAATGACCTTTTCAATGGTGCCATCAACCGCTTCACGCTTTACAGCAATCGCTTCATGTTTAGCAAGATGAAGGACAGCGATTCCCGTTGTGTCACCCTCTCCCTGCGTTATCGCTTCAACGTCACACCTTCAAAGTACAAGGGAACCGGTGCTGGTAATGCAGAAAAGAACCGACTATAATTGAAAAGAGTAATATTATGTAAGAGTCAAACCCTCAAATAAAGAAAAAAGCAATGAGTCCATAAGATATTTTTCAAAAATGTGTCGGAATGTGAAGGGAAATAAGTACCTTTGCAACCGAATACATATAAGCAGGAAAAGCAACCGTGTACACAACGTTCCTGTACACAACGTTCCTGTCCCCATGTGTATACGCATATAAGGGTCTGGTTCGATTGTGCGATTTGGATAATTAACGAAGCCGTCGACATTCACATGCCGGCGGCTTCTGAAAATGTTAACCTTAAACTGTAATACTATGAAAAAAACAAAAAAAGCGAGCCGTCATCACGACGGGATAAGGATTTATCTGATGTTCCTCAGTAGTTCTTGGGCTGAGGTCTCTTGCATACTCCAGCCTGATAGTCTCATCGGGCTGATACATGACGATTTCGCCTTTAGTTGATTCGATGTTGCTCATACTATTGTACATTAAGTTTAACTTTGGTGCTGCAAAGGTAGGGATAATATTTGAAACCGCCAAATAATTGAAGATATTTTTCGCTTTCAGCCTATAATAATATAATAGGTGTGGAGGGCTGGCAAATTTCTGATTCTATAATTTGTACTAAAAATGTTAGATTTTTTGATAATATTTTTAGTCTATAGCATTATTTAAGGGATATCTGTAGGCTTGTAACAAACCTTTCTATTACCTTTGCAGTCGGTTTCAACCATAAATCCTAAAAAAAATAATTAACAACAATAAAAGCAAAATTATTCATTATGAGAAATCCCAATGAAAAAGAACTAACTGGCAGATCCATCGGGTCTGAGGAGATGCTACAGTTGCTCGAAGTTTTAAAACAAGTTTATACGTTGATGGAAGATCTTATCCGTCGCCCTGCAGTAACTAACAACTATTACATCTCCGGCCATTATTTCCAAAACCCAGGCAACGTTTATTTCGGTGACAAAAAAGAGAATGCCAAGGTGACTGACGAGACAATCGCAAGAGCTCTCGTTGTTATTAATGGCAAAGACAAGGCGATAGACAGTCAGCGTGCCTGGCTGGGTGCCTGCCTGCTGCTGGGGTGGAAATACCGGTTCCCCAGGAACCTGAAAGACTGTTGTGAAAGAATAAACGGTCTTCATATAGAAAAAGGGATGCTGGAATATGAATGTGTCTATAACAGCATCAGACTTTACGGAAGTTGGAAGTTCGTAAAAGAGGAATACGACAACTGGGTTAACTATACGCCAAGGGATGATGAGAGGCAAATATTCGAGAAGAGTCTTTCCGTTGCCCAGATTTTGGATGAAGAGATCCAAAGGCAGGGGAACATAGACTTTGAGTTGGCAAAAAGTTAGCAATTAGTTAGCAAAAAGATAGCAAAACGCTACAGGCATCCTGTGGCGTTTTTTTTGTGTCTAATTTTGCGCTTGTAAACCTGAGGACGCTCAGATAAAGTTTGCAAGCGCTCTGCTACATTTATTGATACAAACTGATAGACTGGCAAACTCTCTCACTTGAGAGCGGCAACGCTCTCATAGATACACACGTACATAATTATTCATTCATTAAAAGGTCGCCTGAAAGGGGGCGACGTTAAACAAACAATGTGCTTATGACACAAAATGAAATCAGGGACTTTAAAAAGTTCCTGGACGAACAGAACGCCTATCTGGTGTTCGAAAAGACCTACAATGAGAGCCGCATGTCGTTCAACCCCAAGAAACTGGAGGACTATCTGGAACTGACAAGGGCCGACATTGTGATACCCCAGGCTTTCATCTATCCGAAAGGGATCTATGGCAAGGATTTCTGGCTGGCCCTCAATAAAGAATGGACCAAACTGCTCAAACAGAAGCGGGCCGAGCACAGCGAAGCGGTGCAATTGGACGGCTTCGACCTGGAAGTGATCGACATCCAGTCGAAGAGTTCCTGCTTAGGTCTGCCGAAGAACACTTGTTCGCTGAGTCTGCGGGGTGGCAAACGGCTGACGCTGAACATGGAACACTCGAAGATGGTGGCCAAGAAACTTTCCACCCACATGCTGCTGACACGAAGTAGACAGACTACCGACGTGGTGCTGATGTTCAACAGACAGCGGGGGATCGAGGTGAAGTTCAAGCCGGGTTCCAACGGGCTGATGTTCAACAATTCAGAACTGTGCAACCAGCTGATGGAACTGCTGGAACTCGACCCAAGCAAGGACTACTTCCAATTGGGCATCGAATTGCTGGCCGAAACGAAGGACTACCTGTTGTTTATGCTGAAGAAGACAAAATAACTTTTTTAGACAGAATAACATAAGAACAGAAGATCTTAATACAACGAATTAAAACGAATTTCACGAATTAAATGGAGAACCCTATGAAAGAATTGGATTTTCAGAAGAACAAGGTGGAGGTGATGACGCTCGATGAGCTGAGCCAGACCTACCGCGAGAATTATCCGAACGGGCTGCCCGTGGGCGGGATGTACCACTTCGCCCTGATACAGCAGATACTCGAGTCGTTCGAGCGTAACAACCTGAAGTATGAGGTGAAGGAGGTGTTTGCTGCCAACAACAACGACAGGTACCGTCCGGGCGTGACCATCGCCAACGACGTGGCCTTGGAGAAGGGCGACAAGTCGCTGGAGGCACACATCCTGAGACGTGTGTATGCGAACATCGAACTGGCGGGCAGCGAAGACCCCGAGTGGCATTTCAACTGCGCCGTGGCCTACCACCAGAAGGGCATACAGGTGGCGTTCGGACCGATGGTGTATGTGTGTCATAATCAGACCATCATGTCGGCTGAGGACATCTTCTCCACACAGAAGATCTCACAGTGTAAGGGCGAGGAGCGACTGGAGCGTGACGTGACAACGATGCTCTCGGGCGTCAACGACTATGTGGAACGCTTCGGCGAGCGTATGCAGGTGATGGCCAAGACGGTGAAAGACTGGAAGCAGAGACCATTCCCGCCTGAGGATTTCAGCCAAGTGCTGGCCGACCTGATGCTGAGCCGAGTGGCCCACGACTCGAAGGATCCCCATATCCACCAGCCGGAAGACTACCCGCTGACGAGCAGCCAGATCAATGCCGCCTGTGAGCGCTATCTGCAGTTGGAGTATGAGAAGGGCCGGATGGCGACCTATGATCCTACGTACTGGGAGGTGTTCAACACCTTCAATACCGACCTGAAGCCCGGCAGGGCTGAAATACCCTCTATCGTAGGCCAGAGCATTGGCCTGTTTAAGAGTTTCAACAAGTGTTACATAAATAGTGTATTTAAAGATGAATGACGAGACGAACAAGACCAATCTGACATTGGTTCCAGAGGAGGGCGACAACTACGGTCCACGCCCCAGAAGAAAGCCCGAAGTGACGCTGACAGGCAAGTTTGAGGGATGGCCCGACGAGGGTGTGTATCAGTTTACGCCCCGTGTGGCAAGGCCCGATCTGAAACGGGAGGTACTGGTCGACTCGAAGAACCTGAAGGTGGCCAAGACCGCCGGTGAGAAGGAGTCGACGATCATCCTTACGGCCAAGGTGGACGCCAGCAGCGCAGACCCCTACGGCACGTTGCTGAATGAGTGTTTCAGACAGTTGAAGGACAAGGCGAAGAAGATGCCGTCCAAGCCTCAGGGAATTGTCCTGTTCGACAACGAGGGATCGCTGAAGATCTGGCAGAACATGACGCAGAAGAAACTGATGTGTCTCGTGGCGCTTGACGCGTCGAAGGACAAGGAACTCGTGTATCGGGAGTTCTCTGACCTGCAGACACAGATATTCAAAACCATTAGTGCAACAAAATTCTAAATGACAAGATTATGGCAAGATTCAGAAAAATCGGTTTGAAGGAGCGCGGCCTCTATGAGTTCTACAAGAAGAATCCGGGTGTGCCTCAGGCGTACTGGTTCCGTGTGAGGAACTTCAAGACCGCGCTCGACACGATGGCCGAGGTGATGATGAACATCCTCACCTTCGACACGATCGACTCGAAGATGCAGACACTGGCAGGCAAGTGCTACTTGGAATGGGCCGCCCAGCGGCGCATCGACGGGCTGGACGATGAGGACTATGCGCAGTTCCTGAAGGACTGCCAGGAGGGCATCGCCCGGAAATTCTGTGAAGCTTTGAAGATGGACTTGGGTAGCTGTTTCTCCCCCTGAGTAGGGGGAGATAGAGGGGGTCTGAGCAAGGGAATGATCCAGAGCCCGAAGAGGCGGATGATGAGGCGGTTCAGACCACCCCTAACCCCTCCTAACTTAGGAGGGGAAATGATTACTCTGAGGATAATGTAATAAAAAATAAAAGATGAGAAATGGCTATATGTATAGAACGACGTAGGGGATGCCCTACAGAAACAATCAGCAGTCTGGACGAGCTGTTGGCACTGTTCAGACTGCCGGAAGTGAAAGACGCCATTGCCACTTGCAGGCAATGGAGTAATCAGGAATGGGAGGCCGCAAAGGCTGGTGACGCCTACCACGAAAAGGAGTACCACGGCAAGGCCGGTGAGGCCAAGAGCGACCTTCCCGGTGTGATCTTCCAGTGCTCTTCGTTCAGGGAGCACCGATGGGTGGACAAGAAGAATAAAGACCACGGTGTCGGCGCCTGGAGGCATCAGGAGCATTGCGTGCTGAACGGCCTGTTCATGGTGGACATCGACCACGTGGAGAGTCCCGACAAGCTGTGGAGTGAACTGGTGGCGAAAGGCCTGATGGACTGGAAACCGCTGTTCGGATTCAAGACCCCCAGCGGCCACGGCCTGAAGATCGTGATGCCCACCGACCTGAGCCGGGGTAACCTCTATGGCAACCAGAGTGCCTTTGCCAAGGCCTTTGGCGTGGAAATCGACCAGAAGACGAAGGACGCCTCAAGGCTGTCGTTCGTGTCGACGAGTGAAGATATTTATTTGTTTGATCCAGAATTGATGACTTATGAAAACAAAGAATTCATTGATAAGTATAACGGGAAGTATAATGACGGCAGTGCCGACCTTGATCTATTTCATGACGCTCCTCAGCATTCTGCTGATACAGATCGTGCTAAGGGTCGTGAGCAGGAGGATGGAGCGTGGATTGATTCGCAACTTGCTCTTCTGCGAAGAGGTGACCAACTGCCTGATGAGAACGATTTCGAGAATCGTACCTTTAGAGGAGTAAGGGTCAAGGACATCATCGACGCCTACTTCGACGGCAAGCAGCCCGCCATCGGCGACCGCCACGACACGCTGCTGAGCTTCGCCAGCGAACTGCGCCACATCGTGGAGAAGAACCGGCGGGCCGTATATTATTACTGCCTCCGGCTGCCCTTCGTGCAAGACCTCTTCAGGGAGGGTGACCCCGTGGCGGAGACCATCGGCGACGCCTTAGGATATAAGTACACCACCTATATGCCCAGACGGATGAAAGCGGCCATCGAGACGGTCAAGAAATCGCAGGCCACGGCCACCTCTACGGAGATCACGCCCGAGACCATCCGGGAAAGGCTCTACGGCTTCGGGATGGAACTGCAGGAGCTGTTTGAGTATTATCCCACGATGAAGGAGGCCTGCTATAATCTCGGCCCAGCCTCCTATCCGGCCATCCTGTTCTCCACGTCTTGCCTGTATGGTACACTGGCCACACGAACATGGTATCATCACTATTTCGAGCCCGAGGTGATACGCCGGCTGAACTATGAGATCTTCGTCATCGCCGACCCTGCCAGCGGCAAGAGCATCATCGGCAAGCTGTATAAAATCATCCTGGCGCCCATCATCGCCGTTGACAAGAAGTACAATGACGAGATCAACCGCCACAAGAAAAAGCAGCAGGCGGCAGAGTTCGCATCCGACAAGGCCAAGGGCAAGGAGCCGGTGACGCCTCCCGTCTCGAAGGTCAGGATCCACGGCAGCCGCACGGCCAACAACATCTTCATCGAGGACATGATGAACAACAATGAGGAGGTGGACGGCCAGCTGATGTTTCTGCACCTGTTCACCTTCGACAGCGAGCTGGAGAACGCCTCGCTGGCCAGCAAGGGCGGCCAGTGGATTGACAAGTCGGTCTTCGAGTTGAAGGCTTTCCACAACGAGGAGGACAACCAGCAGTATCGTAACAAGGATGCCGTGACGGGGCCGTTCGACGTGTTCTGGAACTTCATCTACACGGGCACGCCTTATTCACTCTACAGGAAGGTGACCAAGCGGAATTTCGGCAGTGGCCTGTCAACCCGTCTGGCCGTGCTGCCGCTCTGTAACGAGAAGTTCAAGATGTGTAAATACGTCAAGAACTGGAGCATGAACGTGCAGAACAACGACGTGCTGAAGACGTGGGCCTTCAAGATGGACGAGGTGAAGGGTGAACTGCCCATCGAGCCGCTGGTGGAACATGCCTACAAGTGGACGGACCGACTGGCGAAAATTGCTGAGAAGACGAACGATGAGGCACTGTTCTTCACCATCATGCGCATCTCGTATTACGGCCTTCATTGCTCGGTGCCCTTCATCATCATGCGCCACTGGGAAGAGTGGACGAAGAACCACAACCTCCCCATCGATGACATCGACAAACGGCTCTGTGAGACTTTCATGGAGATCCAGCTGTTCACCCAGAAAGTGTACTTCGGCAAATTCACCTTGGATTACTATAACGGGAGGAATGAGCAGGTGATGGAGAATGCCGCTGACTCCACGCTTCAGAAGACCTTAGACATGCTGAATAAGGTGAATGACACCTTTACGGCAAAGGACTTCCAGAATGCGACGGGTTACAGTAATACACACTCGTATGTCTTGCTGGACTATATGGTGAAGAACAAGGTCATCAAGAAGGAAAAGACGAAAGGCCGGGTGCAGTACAAAAAGGGGGAGTGACTTCCCCCTTTTCCTGTTTTCCCATTTTCCTATTTTCCTATACGAACCCTTTGTCCCGCCATTTGCCGGAGCGCCAGCGGCGCATGAGGATGATGCCGCGGACATTCTCGTCGAGGGCGAAGCCTACCCACATGCCGACAAGGCCGTAGCCGAGCGGGATGCCGATGACATAACTCACGCCGACGGCAATCGTCCAGTTGAAGATGATAGCCACGACGACGGGATAGATGGCATCGCCCGTGGTTCGCAGGGTGCTGACGGCGAAGATGTTGGATGTGCGTCCGATCTCGAGGAACCAGTCGATGATGAGCACCCACACGCCCATTGTGATGATGTCCTGATTGTCGGTGAAGGCGCTGAGCAGGCTCTTGCCTGATATCGCCAGGATGGCGGAGCCGGTGAGGGTGATGATCATCGACCAGCGGAAGAAGTAGTTGCCCAGGACGTAGGCTGCCTGATGGCGTCGCTGTCCGACGAGGTGCCCCACGAGGATGTCGCCGCCCTGCGTGATGCTGAGGCAGAAGAGATAGACGAACATGATCATGTTGTGGCAGTAGGTACGGGCGGCGAGGGCCTCGTTGCTGATCTGGTTGATGAAGAACGTGATGACCACCTGCGACAGACAGTAGGAGATGTTCTCGCTCATGGCGGGGACGCCGATGAGCAGCAGATTGCGCAGTTCCTGCCAGGGGATGGGCCGGAAATAGTGGAGCGGGAACCGCGGGATGTGCACCTTGAAATGGATGGCGGCGAGGAGCAGCGAGGCGATGATGCGGCTCACGGCGGTGGCAATGGCGGCACCCTCGACACCGAGCTGCGGACAGCCCCAGTGGCCGAAGATGAGGGCGTAGTTGCCGAGGATGTTGAGCACGTTGACGATGCCCGTCACCACCATCGGATAGATGACCTTATCGGCACTGCGCAGCGAGGCGGAGAACGTGAGCGACAGCGCCTGGAAGAACGACAGGGCGCCCGTAAGCCGCAGATACACCAGTCCGTCGCCCATCAGCTCTGGGCGCAGGCCCATCAGTTGCAGCAGTTCCTCGGCATAGAGGAAGAGCAGGGCGCTGACCGTCATGCTCAGCATCAGGTTGACCACCAGCGCCATGCCCACCACCTGGACGAGACGTTTATGCAGTCCGGCACCGATGTATTGGGCGCAGATGATGGAGGCACCCATCGAGAAAAACTGATAGACGAGGAACACGAGCGACATTAGCTGGTTGTCGAGTCCGACGGCAGCCACGCTGTTGTCGCTGTAACGGCTGAGCATGACGGTGTCGACGGCACCCAGCATCATGACGAGGGCCATCTCGATGAACACCGGAACGGTGAGCATTCGGAGTTGTCGTTTAAGGGAGTTTCCTTGCAAAGTCTAATCTTTTAGGGCGCAAAGGTATAAAAAAAATGGATAATGGACGATGGATAATGGATAATTTTGTAAGGCGGCAGCAAAATTTTCACTTTTCACTTCTCACTTTTCACTTCTTTTTCGTATCTTTGCAGCCAGAACTAAACAAACCATTGCAGTATGACGAGAAAGAACTGTGCAATCATACTTCTTGCGGCTTCCCTGATGGCCGTGTCTTGCGGAGAGGGGAAAAAACAGTCGCAAGGATCAGCCCAATATCAGACGATGGTGGTGGGGAGCAAGGACATGACGCTCTCCCGGGAGTACAGCGCCAGGCTGACGGGACGGCAGATTGTGGAGGTGCGTCCGCAGGTATCGGGATGCATCACGCAGATCCTCACCAACGAGGGCGAGACGGTACGTAAGGGCCAGACGCTCTTCATCATCGACCAGGTGCCCTTCCGTGCTGCCCTGGAGGTGGCCGTCGCCGCCCGTAAGAGTGCGGAGGCCAGGCTCGCCACAGCGCGGATGAACTATCAGAACGAGCAGACGCTGCAACAGAACAATGTGGTGGGCGGCGTCAGCGTGGAGACGATGCACAACGCCCTGATGGAGGCCGAGGCCGCTCTGGCACAGGCAAAGGCACAGGAAGTGAACGCGAGGAATAACCTAAGCTATACGGAGGTGAAGAGTCCGGTAAGCGGCGTAGCGTCGATGATTCCCTGGCACGTAGGGTCGCTCGTGAGCAGCAATATCAGTGAGCCGCTGGTCACCGTGGCCGATGACAGCGAGGCTTATGCCTATTTCAGCATCACCGAGAATCATGTGCTCGACCTCGTGGCGCAGTACGGATCTATCGCCGAGTTCATCAGCAAGGCGCCGGCCGTGAAGCTGCGGCTGAGCAACGGTCAGGAGTACGGCGAGGCTGGGCGCATCAGTGCCGTCAGCGGTACCGTCGATGCCCAGACGGGAGCCGTCACGTTGCGTGCCACCTTCCCCAACAGTGGTCATCTGCTGCATAATGGCGGCAGTGCGACCATCGTTGTGCCGACACACCGCACGGACTGTATCGTCATCCCTCAGGAGGCGACGTATGAGTTGCAGAACCGTACGTTTGTGTATCGTGTCATCGATGGCAAAACGAAAGCCACCGCCGTGACGCTCTTCAGACAGAACAACGGGAAAGAATATATCGTAGATGACGGCCTCGCCGTCGGTGATACCATCATCGCCGAGGGTGCCGGACTGCTCAGGGAAGGAATAGTCATCAAGAAATGAACGTAAGAACTTTTATAGACCGTCCGATATTATCCGGGGTGATTTCGGTGCTGATGGTGCTGGTGGGCATCATCGGACTGAGCCGTCTGGCCTTGGAGCAGTTCCCTGAGATTGCTCCGCCGGTGGTGCGCTTGATGGCCAGCTATACCGGTGCCAACGCCGAGACGGTGCAGAAGAGTGTCATCGTGCCGCTCGAGGAAGCCATCAACGGTGTGGAGGGCATGATGTATATGACGTCGACGGCCTCGAACAACGGTACTGCTTCTATCGGTATCTTCTTCCGTCAGGGCACAGACCCAGATATGGCGATGGTGAACGTGCAGAACCGTGCTGCCACCGTACAGGGCCGACTGCCGAGCGACGTGGTGAAGAGCGGTATCACCGTGCGAAAGCGTCAGACGTCGAACATCAAGCAGTTGTCGGTTTACAGTCCTGACAGCACGTTCGACCGTTCGTTCCTCGCCAACTATACGAAGATCAACATCGAGCCGCGCCTGAGCCGTATTCCCGGTGTGGGTGAGGTGAACGTGATGGGTGCCGACTATTCGATGCGCATCTGGCTCGACCCGCAGAAGATGGCCCATTATGGGCTGACGCCTGCCGACATCAACCAGGTGCTGAGCGAACAGAACGTGGAGGTGGCGACGGGTACGCTAGGTGCTGAGAGCCAGAACACGTTCCAGTATGTGTTGAAATACCGTGGCCGCTATGAAGACGAACAGGGTTATGAGCAGATGGTGGTGCGCTCGCTGCCCAACGGCGACGTGCTGCGCATCGGCGATATTGCCCGTGTAGAGCTCGGCTCGCAGAACTATAATATCATCGGCGAGACGAACGGCCGTCCTGGTGTGAATATCAGCATCAACCAGGTGGCAGGGTCGAACGCCAACGAGATCATCAAGCAGATAGACCGTGAGGTGGAGGAGATCCGCCAGTCGCTGCCGCCGGGCATCACCATCGAGGATATCGAGTCGAAGAAGGACTTCCTCGACGCCTCCATCATCAATGTGGTGGAGACCTTGTTTGAGGCGCTGGTGCTAGTTATTCTCGTGGTGTTCATTTTCCTGCAAAGCTGGCGAGCCACAATTATCCCAGCCATCGCCATCGTCGTGTCGCTTGTGGCGACATTGGCGGTGATCTACGCCATCGGCTTCTCGCTGAACATGCTGACGCTCTTTGCCCTCGTGCTGGTCATCGGTACGGTGGTGGACGATGCCATCGTGGTGGTGGAGGCCGTGCAGGCAAGGCTGGATAGTGGTGAAAAGTCGGAGGTGAGAGGAGATGTCACTGAGCAGGCTATGCATAATATTACCTCGGCCCTCATCACTACGACGCTGGTATTTATGGCCGTATTCGTACCCGTCTGCTTCATCAACGGTGTCACGGGAACGTTCTATACGCAGTTCGGTCTGACGATGGCCATCGCCGTGGGTATCTCGCTCTTTAATGCTTTGACGTTATCTCCGGCACTGAGTGCGATGTTGATGAAGGAGACAAGGAAACAAGGAGTTCAAGAAGTTCAGGACATTACCACCAGCCGCAGAACTATTGTCTTGAACTCCCTGAACTTCTTGTCTACTTGTCTACAAAAAATTACCCTCCACTATCAGCGCGCTGTGGCCGTATTCATCCCTCACAGTTGGATGGCAGTAGGCCTCGTTGTGCTGGCCGTTGGCGCTCTGATGTGGATGATGCGCACGATGAAGACGGGGCTGGTGCCCAATGAGGATATGGGTACGGTGTTCATCAACGTGCAGGCCTCGCCGGGAAGCAGCTTGCAACAGACATACCATATACTGAAAGAGGTGGAAGCACGTATCGAGGATCTGCCGCAGTTGCGCATCTATTCGCTCATCGCCGGCAACTCGAACAACTTCGAGCAGTCGTCGTCGAACGGTAACTTCACGCTGAAATTAAAGAAATGGGGCGAGCGTAAGGGCAAGGGCGACGATGTGCAGAGTGTTGTCGACGAGATCTATCGTCGTACGGCTGACATCGCCAACGCAAAGATACAGGTGAACACGCAGAATATGCTGCCGGGCTTCGGACGTATCAATGGCTTCGAGATGCACGTGCAGGATAAGCATGGCGGCACCATCCAGGACCTGCTCACGCAGACAAACCGCCTGATTGCCGCCCTGAATGAGCGTCCGGAGATCAGCCGTGCCTTCACGAACTTCTCGCTGAAATATCCGCAGTATCGTGTAGAGGTGGATGCCGCCCTGTGCAAGCGTCGCGGTGTGTCGCCCAGTGATGTGCTGGCCGCCCTCAGTGGCTATATCGGCGGCTCGTATGCATCGAATTTAGTGCGATTCACCAAACTCTACCGTGTGATGGTGCAGGCCTCGCCCGAATACCGTCTTGACACCGAGTCGCTCAACAATATCTTCGTGCGGAACAGTCAGGGCGAGATGTCGCCCATCGGACAGTATATCACGCTGACACGTATCTACGGTTCCGAGACACTTTCGCGCTTCAACCTCTTCCCGTCGATACAGGTGGGTGGTACTGCTGCCGAGGGTTACAGCAGCGGACAGGCCATCGAGGCCATCCGTGAGACAGCCGCAGAGGTGCTGCCAGAGGGTTACGGCTATGAGTTTGGTGGTATGACGCGTGAGGAGGCCTCGGCACAGAATACGACGGCGCTGGTCTTCGTCATCTGCATCATCTTTATTTATCTGATTCTCTGCGCCCTCTACGAGAGTCTGTTCATCCCGATGGCCGTCATCCTGAGTGTACCCTTCGGGCTGGCAGGTTCGTTCCTCTTTGCATGGCTGTGGGGGTTGGAGAACAATATTTATATGCAGACGGGACTGATTATGCTCATCGGCCTGCTCTCGAAGACTGCTATCCTGCTCACGGAGTATGCTTCTACGCGTCGCCGTCAGGGGATGGGGATTGTTGAGGCTGCCCTTGATGCTGCTGCCGTGCGTCTGCGCCCCATTCTGATGACCTCGCTCACGATGGTCTTCGGTCTGCTGCCACTGGCGCTTGCCACTGGTGTAGGAGCCAATGGTAACCGCTCGTTGGGTGTGGGTGTCATCGGCGGTATGCTCATCGGCACTGTGGCGCTGCTGTTTATCGTGCCCACCCTCTTCGTCATCTTCCAGAGCATTGAGGAGAAGTTCAAGAAATAAGATTCGAAAAATGTAATAATAACTTAAACAATGAATATGATTAGTGATACAATCAAGTACATCGGTGTCGACGATCTCGACATCGATCTCTTCGAGAGTCAGTATGTGGTGCCCGAGGGCATGAGTTACAACTCCTATCTCATCGACGACGACAAGATTGCCGTCTTGGATACCGCCGACCGCCGTAAGGCTGACGAGTGGAAGGCAAACCTGACGGCGGCTTTGAATGGTCGCCAGCCGGATTATCTGGTGGCCCACCACATGGAGCCCGATCACGCTGCTCTCATCGCTTGGATGCTGGAGATCTATCCTGGTTTGCAGTTGGTTTGCAGCGCCCAAGCCGTAAAGATGCTGCCTAACTTCTTCGAGGGCTTTAACTTCGAGGGCCGTGTGATGACTGTCAAGGAGGGCGATACGCTGTCATTGGGCCATCATGAACTGAAATTTATCACAGCAGCGATGGTGCATTGGCCGGAGGTGATTATGAGTTACGACAGCCTGGACAAGGTATTGTTCTCTGCCGATGGCTTTGGTAAGTTTGGTGCATTGGTCAACGAGACTGATGACTGGGCTTGTGAGGCACGCCGCTACTATTTCAACATCTGCGGCAAGTATGGCATACAGGTGCAGAGCGTCATGAAGAAGATGGCTTCACTCGATGTTCAGACCATCTGCCCGCTGCATGGTCCTGTGCTCAAGGGTGAGGCGCTGGCTGAGGCCGTGAAACTCTACGACACTTGGAGTAAGTATGAGCCAGAGAGCGAGGGTGTGCTCATTGCCTATGCCAGCATTCACGGCGGAACGGCCAAGGCTGCCGAGCGTCTGGGCGAGATACTCAGTCAGAAGGGTGCCAAGAAGGTTGTGGTCAGCGACCTGAGCCGCGAAGACATGGCAGAGGTCATCGAGGATGCTTTCCGTTATCCTACGGTCGTGGTGGCTGCTTCGAGTTACGACGGCGGCGTGTTCCCCGTGATGCATGACTTCCTCTACCACTTGCAGATCAAGAACTACCAGAAGCGTCGTTTCGCCATCATCGAGAACGGCAGTTGGGCTCCTTCCGCAGGCAAAGTGATGCGCTCGATGATAGAGGCCATGAAGGACTGCGAGATCGTAGAACCGATGGTCACCATCCGCTCACGCATGAAGGCCGGCGACGAGGCCCTGCTGGAGCAGTTGGCAGACAGTCTGGTGTAAATGAAGGACTATCCTGACAGGATGTCGCCTGAGCAGGCACAGGCGTTTCGTGATGCCGTGCTGAACATCGTCAGCCAGATACCTCGCGGACGGGTGACCACGTATGGCCACATCGCCGCCTTGGCAGGCTGGCCGAGCCATTCACGCATGGTTGGTCGCACGCTCCGATATACGCCTGGGGCCGAGTCTCTTCCCTGTCATCGTGTGGTCAACAAAGAAGGCCGCACAGCCCCCGGCTGGAGTCTCCAACGTCCGCTCTTAGAGGACGAAGGCGTCCGTTTCAAGCCTAACGGGCATGTGGATATGTCCCGCCATCTTTGGGAGCCTCCGATGGAATAAATATTTGAGCCGCCACTCCGATTGGAATGACGGCTCTTGCTTTTACTTGATGGTCAGCCAGACGGGTTCTCCCCTATCCTTGGCCTCGACGATCTTTTGCTTCAATTCATAGAGCCACTTGCGCGATTCAACTCCGAAGTAATGCTATGCAGATTACCTCGTTTAGAAAAGAATTTACCGCTCATGGCATCGGGCGAGACGATAATCTGGGCTTTTTGGGGTCACCTGCATAACCACGTGGGATTAACCGAAAATTTTGACCAATCTGAAAATGAAGAATTTCTTGTCAATGACTCCCCTTAGCTGAGCCCTAAAGTCCTTGATTTTTGCATTGAGGGATTCTGC
>JAEEGG010006593.1_pt1 | contig 27185 bp, 19 predicted proteins | sample 9134161 | NCBI WGS metagenome assembly JAEEGG01 (sample SAMN16246543, study PRJNA631951) | gut metagenome | biome: gut microbiome; feature: rumen; material: CR-attached | host: Bos | place: Iran: Karaj | collected 2018-10 | reverse complement strand
TCCGCTTCACTGTCGGTACCGTCGGCCAGTCGCTCTATGAAGGTACGGAACCTTTCGCAATCGTCAGGATGGATATAGGTGTAACACACTTCTATGCCTACATTATTGACAAACATTGCCTTTCCGTACAGGTTGTACACACGGTTCTCGCGTAGGTCGAGACACATCACGTGGTTGCCGCTGATATCGAGCGCCATCATCATGGCCTGCTGCTCGTCAAATATATGATCCGTATTCATGCTTCAATCTATAGTTTCCAATGTTCCTGATCCCTTTTCTTTTCTATGGCAGAGGCCGTGCAGGGGATGGTCACCCAAATGCTCGTGCCCTTGTCGTAGTCCGACTGGATTTCGATGTTGCCACCCATCTGCTGCGTCAGCAGCTGTACGATCGGCAGGTCGAGGCCCGAGCCTATCAGTCCACCTCTGATATTACGCGTAAAGTGCTCGAAGATATGTGGCAACACCTCGGCTGCGAAGCCTATGCCCGTATCCTCGAGATGGAAGGTCAGCTCACCACGGTGATACTCGTAGCTGGCATTGATAGAGCCATGAGAGGTCAGCAGGCAGGATAGGTTGCACAGACGCTGGATGATCATCTCCAGATGATGGATGTCGATGTCGACCACCAGACGGTTGTAAGGCTGTACGATGACGGGCTGCACACCTGGTTTAATGGTCGCCATGCCGTTCAGGCAAAGGTTTTCAAATGTGGAGGCAAAGTCTACAGGCTCCTTCTTATACTCCTCCATGTTGGCTTCCAGACGCGATATGTAGAGAATGTCGTTGACCAGCAGCAGCAGTTCGCCTGTACTTTGCTTGATCTGCTCCATGAAGAAGGGTTCGTCGCTCTCGTCATGGATGCCAGTAAAGAGTCCTGCATAGCCGATGATGTTGTTCAGCGGCGTACGTATCTCGTAGCTCATGTTCGTTAGGAAGGCCTGCTTCAGCAACTCCGTCTCCTGTGCCTTCTTCGTCTCAATGGCCAGCTGCTGCTCTGTCTCCACGATGTCGGTGATGTCGCGATACGTGCCGAAATAGCGTTCCACCTCACCTTCAGCGTTGAGCATGGGCACCATGTTGAACATCAGCCAGATCTGTCGGCCTTTCTTGTCACGTATCTCAATCTCGATGGCCTGTACGATGCCGCGCTTCGTCAGGTGGTCCATCCGGTTCAGCGCGCTATTTACGGTACGTCGGAAGCGCATGGTGGCAAGACGGATGCAGCGCAGCTGGGACATATGCAGATTACGACCCGTCTCTCTGTTGATGATCTCGAAGGTATAGGCTTTTGGGTAGTAGTTCACCATCTGCACACCGCTCACACTCAGGGCGTAGTCGATGTTGGCAATATACTGCTTGATGCTGTCCGTACCCTGCTGCAGCTTCTTCAAGCCTGCCTGCTGACGGTGGAACGAGTTGACCATCTCCGAGATGTCGCGGCCTGACATATAGACGCCTTCGAGCTCGCCCTCCTCGTTGCGGATGGGGTTGATGGTCGACTCGTAGTACATCTTGCCGCTCAGTCCCAGCTCGTCCACACGGTACTTCTCCTCCTTGTAGTTCTCGAAGTTCACGATGCTGCCCGTGTACGAGTTCTCCATCTCTTCAAGCTGCATCTGGTTGAAGAAGGGGTTGTTCTTCAGCAGGAAGCTGCCGTCGAGCACCATTTCGCGGCTCTTCACGCCGAAGGCCTTGCAGGCACGTTCGTTGATGTCCTTCAGTACGCCCTTGTTATCGTAGAAGAGCATGTCGAGCATCGACGAGTTGAAGATGGTGTGGTAGCGGATGAGCAACTGCCTGATCTTCTTCTGTCGGTGGTACTCCTCGGTCACGTCGTGCTGGATGCCCATCAGAGAGGTGGGAAGGCCGTTGGCGCCACGGCTGACTACGGAGATGGATATCTCGTAATGGCTGCACTCCGACTCCTTATCGGCACTACTTCGCGCAGACACTTTGGCAGAGTTCTGCTTGCCGTCGCAGATGTCGAAGACGATGCTGCGCATCCTTTCAAGGTCCTCGCGATGGAAAAACTGGGCGAATTCCGAAGGGTTGTATTCGTGTTCATATTCCCCTGTTTCCGACAGGGTGTGATAGTGGCGTGTGGCCGGGTCGTAGAACCATAGTCTCAACCTGCCTGTCTTCAATATCAGTGCCAGGCGAGCTTTCTGCTTCTTGCTGTCTATATCTGTTGCCATAGGAGGATGATTGTCTCAAGTTATATACTAGTAAGTCCTTTCTTGAGTGCAAAGGTACAAAAAATAACTGAAACCACCAAACATTTAGCTTTTTTTCTCCAAGAATTTGAATAGTTGTCTAACAATTTAACATTTTGCCAAAAGGAGCGGAAATCGGGAATTAAGTGGCACTTATGGCGCGATAAGTGGCACTTATTCCTGAATAACAGAGGATTTCTTACAAGAGAGAGGCTTTTGTCTAAGCGTGTTTCTCGCGTGTACATTATAATATATTCGTAAAAAATCGGCGAAAGTTTTGGCGGTTTCGGAAATTATTCGTATCTTTGTAGCCAGTAAGTTTAATCATTAAAGACCAACAACGAATATGATGAAAAGACTGATTTTAATGCTGATTGCTGTATTTGCCTGCACTGTAAGCATGGATGCTCAGGGCTGGCTGGGCAAGTTGAAGGAAAAGGCAGAGGAGGCTGCCAAGCGCACAGTAGAGTATAATGTGGAGCGTAAGACGGAGCAGGTAGTCGATGATGCCATGAACCCCGATACCTCCAGCAGTAAGAACAAGAGCTCGAAAAAGTCGAACGATGCTGACGACGAGGATGAAGATGCAGAGGATACCTACGATCCCCAGGCAGGTGCTGCCAAGAGCGACTTCGTGCGTGGCGGTGTCGTGATGTTCGAGGATAATATGCAGGGCGAGCAGGTGGGTGAGTTCCCTTCCAAGTGGGACTTGGTGCGTGGTAATGCCGAGATTGCCACCATTAAGGGGCAGAAGTGTATCGCCCTCATCGATGGTGACGGCTGGATTACCCCGCTGGTTAAGGGAGGTGTCAAAAACTACTTAGGCGATGTCTTCACCGTAGAGTATGACATGCTCTTCGACGACCGTCCCAAGGATGGTGCACCCAACATTGAGATTGACTTTATGCATGAGAGCCAGAAATCCGACCACGAAATCTTTACAATTAATTACCATATGGCATACGACAAGCAGACGATTGACTGCGACTATGTACGTCCCACCGATGAAGGATGGACAGACAAGGAAGGTCATTCGACGGCCCATGATTGTTGTGTCATCAACGATGGTCGCTGGCATCACTTTGCCCTGTCGTTCAACAAGCGTGCCATTAAGTTCTATGTTGATGGCAAGCGCGTCATCAACGTGCCTAATGCCAAGGCTGGTGCAGGATGGCTGACGATATGGTCAGGTCATAAGGATGACCGCCCCACCTACGTGAAGGACGTGGTGATTGCCAAGGGTGCCGTAGAACTCTATCAGCGTCAGGAGACTGACATCGATGCCAAGATCGCAGCCGTTGAGAAGGCCATTGCAGAGACGGGTAAGTTCGTGACCAACAACATTCTCTTCGAGACGGGCAAGGCTACGCTGAAGCCTGAGTCGATGGACGAGATCAAGAAGGTGGCAGAGTATATGAAGAAGAACCCGAGCGTGCGCTTCGAGGTGCAGGGACATACGGATAATCAGGGCTCCGACGCCATCAACGATCCATTGTCACAGCAGCGTGCCGAGGCTGTTGTCAAGGCTCTCGAGGAGCTCGGCTGCGATCCGTTCAACATGCGTGCCGTAGGTAAAGGCTCCCACGAGCCCGTCGCCAGCAACGCTACAGACGAAGGCCGTGCCCAGAACCGCCGTGTGGAGTTTATCAAGAAATAACCTTTCATACACTCAAACAACGCCCCCGCCACTCGGCAGGGGTGTTGCTTTTATTCTTCCTGGGGATTCAGGTAACGGTCGTACTCAGTCAGTTTCTCGGACTGCTCCAAATATCCGACTGCTGCGATCAGCGGATAGGTGTCGCCCATGGCGTAGTCGGGCGATTGTGTCAGTTCGTAGAGCTGCTGGGTGATCTCCTGCCTTTGTTTCTCGATGGGCAGGATGTCCTTCTTGCAGATATCCATCGAGGCAAGAATGGCCTTGCACCACGCGGGGATGTACTTCGAGTAGAAGTCGCACTCCGTCTCCCAGATCTGGCGTGTCAGCTCCTGAAATTTCTTGTTGTCGGCCTCTACTCTCGGACGGTCTTCATCGGTGAACTTCTCCGAGAGGGCGTAACCCTGAGCCAGCAGTGCCTTCTGCTGAGCCTCCAGCCCTTCGATCTTCGCCTTGTAGTTGCTGGCGTATAGCTTGCGGCCTTCCTCGGCAGCAGCCTTCAGGGGATTGTCGATGGACATTACCAGTCTGACTTCTTCGCTGCCAAGTTCTGCCAATTTCATCTGCAGCTCGGCAATCTTCGGGTCTGCTTTGGGTAGTTGGCCACTCTTGGCCTTTGCCATCGCCTGAGCAGCAATCTGCTGTGCCTGGGCCTGACTGATGTTGCCGTCCTTGGGCAGATCCTTCATATTGATGCCCATTGCGGCAAGCCGTTTCTGTGCCTCAGCCATCGCGATTTTCTCCTGCTCTTCCTCGCTCATGTTCTCAAGTTCCTCCACGGTGTAGTCCGTGCCACCGACCTTCGCGTTCATGGCCTTTTTGCGTCCGTTTTCGCCGATACGCTCCTTCATCATGTCGGCCTTGCTTTGGGCAGCCCTCAGGGCATCCATGAAATCTTCATAGAGTTTGGGCTGAGTCACCTTTTTCTCATCGGTAATGGGGGCAGTCGTCTCGTTGTGATACCTGATCATCTCTGCCTCCGTTGGCATCTTCGGCATCAGGTCCATGATCTCCTCTGCCGAGTTCTGTGCAGAGGCTCCCATCACAGCCCCCAGCACTACTGTCAAACATAAAAACATTCTCATAAGCTCGTACTATTTGTTTTTTTTGATTTTGTGATGCAAAAATACGAATATTTTCCGAAATGGCAAACTTTTTTGCGGATAAGTTTTGGAAGTTTGTTCGAATAGGCTTTTTTTATGCTTGAATACAATAATTAAGGTACGCGCGAGGAAGCAATTCAACTGAGCTTTTAACAAACTTTTGTAATAGTCTGATTATGAGGTTGTTCAAAAAGCAATATACTATTCTTCCAAAGTTCTTTAACATAATTTTGCAGTAAATTTCTGCCTAATTGTGTTGTTGTTTTTGGATAATTTTGTAACTTTGCAGACGATTTCGGGTTTGCTAAAACGGAAAACTTTCCCGAGACGAGAAACAAAAAAGTTTCCCGAAAAGGAAAACTTGAGAAGAAGACAGAATAACAAGAAAACTGTTTTTGGAAAGAAGAACAAAATAATAAATAATAAAGAAAGTCATAAACAACAAAATGGAAATTAAAAACTTTACCATTACAAAACGAGACGGGTCGAAAGACCAGTTTTCTTTGGACAAAATCATGCATGCCATCGTAAAGGCATTCGAGAGTGTACAGGAACCAGCCGACTTGGCAACCGTATCCAGAATCCTGAATCATCTGGATATGCACGACAACATCACCGTGGAGGATATCCAGAACCAGGTGGAGGAGGCTCTGATGTGCGAGGGTTTCTACAAGGTGGCTAAGTCGTTCATTCTCTATCGTCAGGAGCACACCGAGGATCGTGAGACGCTGGAGAAGATGCTGTTCCTTTCAGAGTACATGGAGTCGATGAATGCGGCAACGGGCTCGAAGTACGATGCCAACGCCAACGTGGAGCACAAGAACATCGCGACGCTGATCGGTGAGTTGCCTAAGTCGAACTTCATCCGTCTGAACCGCCGTCTTCTGACCGATCGTATCAAGAAGATGTATGGCAAGGAACTGGCCGATGAGTATATCGACAAGCTGACACACCATTTTATATATAAGAACGACGAGACTTCGCTGGCCAACTATTGTGCCTCGATCACGATGTATCCCTGGCTCATCGGCGGTACGGTGGCCATCGGCGGCAACTCGACGGCTCCTACTAATCTGAAGTCGTTTGCTGGCGGTTTCGTAAACATGGTGTTCATGGTGAGCTCGATGCTGAGCGGTGCCTGTGCCACGCCCGAGTTCCTGATGTACATGAACTACTTCATCGGCAAGGAGTATGGCCTCGACTATTGGAAGCGTGCCAACGAACAGGCTGACCTCAGTCTGAAGAAGCGCACTATCGACAAGGTGATTACCGACTATTTCGAGCAGATCGTCTATACACTGAACCAGCCCACCGGTGCCCGTAACTACCAGGCCGTGTTCTGGAACGTGGCTTACTACGACCGTTACTATTTCGACAGCATCTTCGGCGAGTTCTATTTCCCCGACGGATCGAGACCTGACTGGGAAGGTCTCAGCTGGTTGCAGAAGCGATTCATGAAGTGGTTCAACAAGGAGCGTACGAAGACGCTGCTGACCTTCCCCGTGGAGACGATGGCACTGCTCGTCGACGAGAACGGTGAGTGCAAGGACAAGGAGTGGGGCGATTTCACTGCTGAGATGTATTCTGAGGGGCACAGCTTCTTCACTTATATGAGCGACAATGCCGACTCGCTGAGTTCATGCTGCCGTCTGCGCAATGAGATCACTGACAACGGCTTCTCCTATACCCTTGGAGCAGGTGGCGTCAGCACAGGTTCGAAGAGTGTGCTCACCATCAACCTGAACCGCTGCATCCAGTATGCCGTGAATCACAAGATGGACTATCTGGAGTATCTGGGCACGATCATCGATCTCTGCCATAAGGTACAGCTGGCCTACAACGAGAACCTGAAGGAACTGCAGCAGCACGGCATGCTCCCGCTCTTCGACGCAGGCTATATCAACATTGGCCGTCAGTACCTGACCATCGGCATCAATGGCCTCGTGGAGGCTGCTGAGTTCATGGGACTGAAGATCACGCCTAATGACGACTACCTGCACTTCGTACAGGGCATTCTGGGCCTGATTGAGAAGTACAACCGTCAGTACCGTACGAAGGATGTGATGTTCAACTGTGAGATGATTCCTGCCGAGAACGTAGGTGTGAAGCATGCCAAGTGGGATCGTGAGGACGGCTACTTCGTTCCCCGCGACTGTTACAACAGCTATTTCTACGTGGTAGAGGATGACTCACTGACCGTGCTCGACAAGTTCAAGCTTCACGGTGCGCCCTATATTGAGCACCTGACTGGTGGCTCTGCCCTTCACATGAACCTCGACGAGCACCTTTCCAAGGAGCAGTACCTGCATCTGCTGAAGGTGGCTGCAAAGGAGGGTTGTAACTATTTCACCTTCAACATCCCCAATACTGTCTGCAACGACTGCGGCCATATCGACAAGCGCTATCTGAAGGAGTGTCCTCATTGCCACTCGAAGAATGTGGACTACATGACCCGCATCATCGGCTACCTGAAGCGCGTCTCGAACTTCTCGCAGGCCCGTCAGGAGGAGGCTGCCCGCCGCTACTACGCCCCTGAGACAAGATTGGCATGACATCATGTTGAAATATGTAAATACAGGGATTGTTTTTCAGGAGATACCCGACGAAGTGACACTGGCAATTAACATCTCAAATTGCCCGTGTCACTGTCCGGGTTGTCATAGTCATTATCTTTGGGAGGATATTGGTATGCCTTTGGATACTGACGCCATTGATGCTTTTGTCGAGGAGTATGGTACGGATATCACCTGCATCTCGTTTATGGGTGGCGACAACGATCCTATGGGCGTAAACCTGTTGGCCCAGTATATCCGCGAGGAGCATCCGCAGTTCAAGGTTGCCTGGTACAGCGGCAAGACCGTCCTCTCCTCGAAAGTGAACCGTCTTGACTTCGACTATATCAAGATAGGTCCCTTCATCAGGCACCTTGGCCCCTTAAAGAGCCCCACCACCAATCAGCGCCTTTATCATGTTACTGAAAAGGGCGAATTGGAGGACATTACCTCAAGATTCTGGAAGAGATAATCAGACACTCATCTCCCCGCGGATGGACTGCTGCATGTATTTTCGGACGGTCTCAGGATCATCGGGGAAGTGCGACTGGAGGAACATGAGCTTGGTGACAGCCGCCTCCACCGTGGAGTCCCTGCCGCTGATGACGCCAGCTTCCTGCAGATGGTAGCCACAGTCATAACGGCTCATTTCCACGGCTCCCTGCATGCACTGGCTGATGTTTACAATGACCTTGCCGTTGCGCGTTCCTTCCTTGAGGGCATTGAGCAGCCAAGGCTTTTGGGGCGCATTTCCGCTGCCGAAGGTGCGCATGACGATGGCTTTCAGGTTCGGAGTGTGGATGATGTGTCGGATAAGGTCTTCGCGGATGCCCGGGAAGAGTGAGAAGATGATGACGTTGTTGTCGAGTCGGAAGTGTGGTATCATCGCCTTATTGAAGTCGGGCTTCAGGATCAGGTCACGATGGTAAGTGATGTTGACGCCAGCCTCGACGAGATGAGGATAGTTGAACGACTCGAAGGCGTTGAATTCCTCTGCACTCTGTTTGGTGGTACGGTTTCCGCGAAGCAGATGCCCTCCGAAGTAGATTCCTACCTCAGGTACCAGCGCATGACCTTCCTCATCCTTCGCGGCTGCTATCTCAACGGCTGTAATGAGGTTCTCCTTGCCGTCGGTCCTTAATTGTCCGATGGGAAGCTGGGAACCGGTGAAGATGACGGGCTTCGTCAGGTTTCCCAGCATATAGGAGAGGGCAGAGGCTGTATAGGCCATCGTGTCAGTACCATGAAGTACGACGAAGCCGTCGTACATGATATAGCGGTCGGCAATGCAATGGGAGAGGTCTGTCCACATCGCAGGCGACATGTCGCTGGAGTCGATGGGGGGATTGAACTGGAAGGTCTCAATCTGCGTGTCGAATTGTTTCAGTTCTGGCACATGATAAAGCAAGTGCTCGAAATCGAAGGGTTCCAGAGCTCCTGTCTGCGGATTACGGTTCATGCCGATGGTGCCGCCTGTGTAGATGAGTAGAACTTTGCTTGGCATAGAAAACGTTTACGTGTATATTTTGTGCAAAGGTAGTCAATTTCTCGAAGAAAAGCACTATCTTTGCACAAAAATTTGGAATAGGACTAAAAACAAATTAATTATGAAGCAGTTTAATGACGATAATTTCGTCTTGGAGACCCAGGTGGCTCAGGATTTGTATCACAATCATGCGGCAAAGATGCCCATTATCGATTACCATTGTCACTTGATTCCTGAAATGGTAGCCAACGACCATCAGTTCAAGAGCATTACTGAACTGTGGCTGGGCGGTGATCATTACAAATGGCGCGCTATGCGTACCAACGGAGTTGATGAGAAGTATTGTACAGGTAAGGATACCACCGACTGGGAGAAGTTCGAGAAGTGGGCTGAGACCGTACCCTACACCTTCCGTAATCCCTTGTATCATTGGACTCATCTGGAGTTGAAGACTGCATTCGGCATTACTAAGTTGCTGAGTCCGAAGACTGCCCGTGAGATCTTCGACGAGTGCAATGAGAAGCTGAAGCAGCCAGGATTCTCTGCCCGTGGCCTGATGAGGCATTACCATGTGGAGTGTGTCTGTACGACAGACGATCCCGTTGACGACCTGCATAACCATATTGAATATGCCAAGCACAAGGCAGAAAATGATCCTGTGATGATTCCGGCATGGCGCCCAGACAAGGCCATGAACATCGAGAAGCCTGAGTTCCCGAAGTACGTGGAGCAGTTGGCTCAGGTGAGCGGTGTGACAATCGTGAAGTTTGCCGATATGGTGGATGCTCTTCAGAAGCGTCATGACTTCTTCGCTGCCAATGGCTGTAAGCTTTCTGATCATGGTATCGAGGAGTTCTATGACGAGGAGTACACCGATTCTGAGGTGGAGACTATCTTCGAGAAGGCCATGCGCGGTCAGCAGCTCTCTAAGCTGGAGATCCGTCAGTTCAAGAACTGCTTCCTCACCGTGATGGCAGAGATGGATGCCGATGCCGACTGGACACAGCAGTTCCATTATGGTGCCATCCGTGATAATAACACGAAGATGTACAACCAGCTGGGCCCTGACACCGGCTTCGACTCCATCGGTGAGTTCAATACTGCGAAGGCCATGTCGAGCTTCCTGAACAAGCTGAATATGAAGGATAAGCTCACGCGTACCATATTATATACGTTGAATCCTTGTGCCAATGAGGTGATTGCCACGATGCTTGGCAACTTCCAGGGTGGTGAGCCCGGCAAGATCCAGTTTGGCTCAGGCTGGTGGTTCAATGACCAGATGGATGGTATGGTCCGCCAGATGAACGCTCTCTCTGTACTCGGACTGCTGAGCCGTTTCGTGGGCATGCTCACCGACTCCCGTTCGTTCCTGAGCTATCCGCGTCATGAGTATTTCCGCCGTATCCTCTGTAATATCCTCGGAAACGATGTGGAGAAAGGTCTTCTTCCGAACGACCAGGAGATTCTCGGACGTATGGTGGAGGACATCTCCTACAACAACGCACGTCGTTACTTTAAATTCTACTAATACAAACTAAGTGCACAACAGGTGCACCCAGTTATGAGATATAATGCAGGTTATAACCGTGAGGGCGACTACGATCATTACGTCGTACAGGAGCCCATGCCGCTCTTGGAATGGCTGTTGACCAACGTGCAGCAGTCAAGGACGAAAATCAAGGCGATTTTGCAGGGCAGGGGTATCAAGGTGAACGGTAAGACGGTCTCGCAGTTTGACTTCCCGCTGGAACGTGGGATGAAGATAGCCGTGAGTAAGACGAAGCGGAACCAGCAGGGATTCAAGAACCGCTATGTGAAGATTGTCTATGAGGACAAATGGCTGATCGTGGTGGAGAAGGCTGCGGGTATCCTCTCAATGGCGGCTGGCCATTCGTCGCTGAACGTGAAGTCGGTGCTTGACGATTATTTCAAGAAGTCGCGCCAGAAGTGTTCGGCGCATGTCGTCCACCGTCTCGACCGTGACACCAGCGGACTGATGGTCTATGCGAAGGATATGGAGACAGAGCAGATCTTGGAGCATAACTGGCATGATATCGTTTACGACCGTCGGTATGTGGCAGTCTGTTCCGGAGAGATGGAGAACGATGAGGGTACCATCGCCAACTGGTTGAAGGATAATAAGGCCTATATCACCTTTTCGTCACCTGTGGATAACGGTGGAAAGTATGCTGTGACCCATTATCACGTGATGGCCCGAACGACGGAGCATTCGCTGGTGGAGTTCAAGTTGGAGACGGGACGTAAGAACCAGATCAGGGTCCACTCGGCTGATATGGGACATCCTGTTTGTGGCGATCCCAAGTATGGTAATGGCGATGATCCGCTCCATCGTCTGTGTCTTCATGCCTGGCTGCTCTGCTTTCACCATCCCGTGACGGGGGAGCCGATGGAGTTCGAGACACCTGTTCCAACTGTTTTCAGACAATTATTCAAGTAAATGGAGAATATCGGATATTACATTTTTGTTCTTGTCGCACTGATGGTCGCTTTCCTCGTTGTGAAGAAAGTGGCCTCTTGTATGATCAAGTCTGCGATTCTGATTGCGCTGGTGGTGATATTGGCAGCCGTCTACTATCTGTATTTCATGTAGAGGCATCTTCACTGGCTGCCTTCTCTTCCGCGAAGAGCCTTTCAAAGGTCTCGCGTAGTCTGATGGGCTGGGCTATCAGGTTGCGGAGCTCGTTGAGCTTCTTGGCATTCGGGGAATTGGGAATCCATAGCTTCATGTAGCCCTCTTTCGAGTATTTGTTTTTCATGTGCTCTCTCAGACGCTGCCAGTGGCCTTCCTTTTCTAATTCGGGGTAGTTGGCTAATCCAAACTGGATGGTGCGACGGATGACGGTATCTGTGTCAATGTCGCGGTCAGCTTCGGCAACAATCTTTCCGTAGATGCTTCTTGGGGCACGACTGGCTGAAGCACGGTGGTCTTCAACGGCTTCTTTCATGATCTTGATCTGTTCGGGTGAGAACCATTTCTTCAGTCTTGCATCAGCTGCGAGTATTCTTCCGCCTCGCAGATGGTGATCGGCCCGATGGCCTGACATGCCTAAATCATGATAGGCGGCTATGGTGTAGACCATGTTGATATCTGCACCCGTCATCTTCGAGAGTTCAAGGGAACTGCGAATGACACGTGTGACGTGCTCCATGTTGTGGGCACGGTCGAATGCTGCGTATTTCGGGAGGATCTGAGTCTCGATGAACTCTACTAAATCCAGGCTTGGGGTCTTGTTAATCATAAAAAGTGTTGAAATTCTTTGCAAATATACGAATTTCTGATTACTTTTGCAAATAAAAATGGAAAAATGATGGTAGAAGACAGAAAAATTAAGACGAATTCGGCTAAGGCGTGGTTGTTGGCAGCCCGTCCGAAGACACTTTCTGGTGCAGCTGTTCCTGTTATGATCGGTGTCGCATTGGCTTATGTCGACTCTCTTCAGTACGATGGTGATGTATTCAACTGGGTGGCGGCCCTGCTCTGTCTGCTCTTCGCCTTTGCCATGCAGATTGATGCAAACTTCATCAATGATTTCTTCGACTTCGTCAACGGGACGGATGATGTGGAGACTAGATTGGGACCGCGAAGAGCCTGTGCCCAGGGATGGGTGAAGTTGGATTCCATGAAGAAGGCCATAGCCCTGACCACATGTATTGCTTGTGTCGTCGGACTGCCGCTGGCCTATTATGGTGGTCTGGAGATGATTGCCGTTGGTATTCTCTGTGTGGTCTTCGCCTTCCTCTATACAACTTTCTTCTCATATCAGGGCCTTGGCGATGCGTTGGTTCTGGTTTTCTTCGGTATGGTGCCTGTATGCTGTTCCTACTATGTGCAGTTGCATACGGTCAACTGGCAGGTCTTTCTGGCTTCCATAGCCTGTGGCTTGGTAATTGATGCCCTGTTGATTGTGAACAACTTCCGTGACAGGGACAATGACCGTTTAGCGGGAAAGAACACCCTCATCGTGCGCCTTGGGGCAGAGGCTGGTCTTCAGCTTTATGTAGGTGTGGGCATTGGTGCCATCATCCTGGGTGGAACCTTCCTGATGAACGGCCATTTTCTGGCTTTCCTGCTTCCTTTCGTCTATCTGGTGCTCCATGTCTTCACCTATCTGAAGATCAAGCGCATCTATCAAGGAAAAGCGCTGAATCTCTGCTTGGGAGAAACAGCGCGCAATATCTTTATCTACGGACTTTGTGTCAGTATCGGTCTTCTGTTGGCCTAATTGAAGAACGGCCAGGATACGCCAAAGTGAATCACCGACCCGTTGGTGGGGTAGTGGGGCGTGAGGAACTTCATGTGGTTGCCGGTTCCATTCAGTACGTTGGTCATCATGAGGAAGAAGCGGACCCCCTTCAGTGCCATGTTGGCATAGACGTCTACGAAGGGATAGCCTCCCAGTTCTACACGGCTGGCCTCGTTCATCTGGACAGCAAACTGGTTGATGCCAGGACAGAAGTCAGGGGCATAGTATTTCGAGAAGTAGGTGGCATCGGCACCCAGTTCCACTCCCAGCACCTTGGCTATTTTGAACTTCAGGTAGAGGTTTGAGAAGATGTTCCACGTTGGCAGCGGCAAAACCTCGTTGTTGCTACTGTTCTGCCAGGTAATGACGTTTTCCCAGTTCAATGGACCTAACCGGAAATTCTGGTGCAGCTGGGCTGTCAGGATATTGATGACATCAGATTCCTGATAGGCAGACGCAGTCAGGTTGGCGCGTCCAATGCCTGAAGAAAGCGTTGAGATGTCGTAGCTCATCCCAAAGTAGGTATAGTTCTTGATGTTGTCCATCGCGACACGGAGCTTGGTGTCTGTCTTGGAATAGGAGAAGAGCCCCTCGATACGGGTGTGTGTCTCTCTTTCGAAGTCAATGTCCCACCAGAGGTGTTTGGAGTGATAGTCTGTCACGAAGAAGGCAGGGTTGACGCGATGGAGGAAGGCATTGGCCGCTAACTGTACACTGTCGCCGAAGAGGGGGAAGTTGACATCGGCATTGAAGTCGAGTCGCATGTCACCGCTGTTGGGACCCACGACGCATCCCTCTGCGCCGATATTGAAATGCAGGGTCTTGCCCTGTGTCTTACTGAACACGCCGCCTACGCTAAAGTCGTTTTCCGTGTACTTCTCCATGTAGGCGATGTTGTTCTCTACTTCCGGCAGCTGGTAAGTGCACATGTCATAGCTGACATAGGCCTTCAGACCGGCTTTTACATATTTGTTGAAGCCTTCGAGCAGGGCAATGCCGAAGGTGTTCTTGATCTGCAGGTGTTTGGTCTCGTCATAGATGGAGTCGTTGCCGTATTTCGTGCCTTGGTCGTAGAAACGGTCCAGGTAATAGCCGTCAGGCGTGTAGTACGACTGGTAGATGTGATTGTAGTTGTTCATCTCGAACGTGTGGATGAAACTGGTGACTGGCACGTACTCGCGTTTCATCGTGGCGTCGATGGAGTCCTTGATTGCCTGGGCACGGTTGAGGCTGTCGATGGCTGCCTGACCGTTAACCTTGATGCGGGTGGTGTCAGCGGTGGCGATGTTCAGAGAGTCGCGCTGTGGTTCTTTGCCCATGACGACGGCTCCTTCAGGACGGCCAGTCGGCACTTTGGCATCTTTCTTTTCATCTCGTCCCTTGCTCTCACCGTTCTTGTTCTTTTCGTTCTGTTCCTTCTCTTTCTTCGACTCCTGGGCAAACTGTCGGGCTTTGATCTCCTCCTCCGTCATCTTGACCTTTCGGTAGAAACCAATGTTATAGCGGTGGCTCAGGAACACGTGCTGGTGGTCATTGCGGTTCCAGTTGGATGCCAAAACGGTGGGAATCTCGTTCTCGTTAAAACTCGTCTGGAACGACTCCGGGTGTGTCACGTATTCATCGTTGGTGATACCTCCGTTCTCTGCAGCCTTCTGATGGGCAGCATTGAAGAAGAAGTGCATCTGGTAGCGGTCGCCACGATAGGAAGAAAAGAGGGTCGCATTGAAGTGCGATACACTCTGGTTGCTAAAGTAGCCTCTGGCGTAGGCATAGTCGAGATCAAAGCCCACATTCAACCGTTTGTTGGCATTTACTGAGAACATGGCGTCGATATGGTCTTCACCGTCCAGTTTGTCACCGCATTCGTCGTAGAGCACTTTGGTATAAGGCGACAGCGTGTTGAAGAACAGGAACTGATCCGGCTCTTTGTTCACGAAGCTGTAAGGTTCCGTAAATATGAAGTAGCCGAAGCTTGGGCGGTCTGTGAATATACGGCTCTGCCGGGCTGTGTAGTTGCTGCCCGTCGTGTTGTACTCGCCATAGTATCCTGTGTTCAGTGTGGTGTTCGGAAACAGGTGAGGCAGGGTGTCTGGTACTGTAGGAATGATGTCACCCAGCGTCCTGTCTATAGTCCATACATAGAAGCCCTTGGGAATCTCCTTGTTGCGGGTTGTATCGTTGTTGTGCTTGTTAAAGTTACCGTTGCCGTTCTCACTCCGTCGGGTGACGGTTCCGTTTTCGTCGATTTGATTATAGGTTATCCGATCCTGGGCACTGACGTTGATCAGCACCAGCATGATGATAAATAATGTGGATAGTCTTCTGCTCATACGCTATTTGATCATGCGCAGTGACGACTCGGCAATCTTGAAGCACATGGCTATCAGGATGATGTATGTGCCCACGGTACGGTCTTTGGTAAGATAATAGATGACACCGATAATGGCACCGAGCATGAAAATGATGTTCAGCAAGTTGCGTATTTTGTCCTTGTTCATGATTTCTCGTTAAGAAGGGTGTTGAACTTGTTGAAGATAAAGTCCTTACGATCGATGGTCTTACGACGGAACTTGCCTGATATTGGATATAGTTTGGTGTGCTTCTTGTTGACGGCATATTTGTCTGTAATCCACTCTTCAGCTGTGTAATGCACCGGTTTGCGATCGGTGTCGTAGTCATAGGAGATGCGCGTCATCTTGACGTTTGCCTCTCCATCTGAGCAGGTGATCAGCAGCTGGAAGTTGAATTGTGTGCGGTCAAGTGAGAGGGCAGAGCTCTTGAAAACCAGCCACTCGTGGAAGACGGCACCCAGTTCGTGGTTGACGGAATCCTTCACGGCAACGACACTGTTGGCAATCTGGTTCTCCTCCCGGGTCATCTTCTCTAACTGCTTGAGCAGAATGTGATAGATCTGGTCGGCAGATTTTCCAGGAGCTTTGATAGTCGTCTCAAAGCACACTTTGCCATCTACTTCTGGAATGGCATTCTCTGCCAGATATTTGGCATCGGGGTTCTCCTTGGCGACGGGTTCCTGCTCAATACGCTCCCATGTGTTGTCCTGGGCGGCCATGCCCAGTGGCAGAGCCAACAAAAGTGCTATCAAATACTTCTTCATCTTTTCTTTGATTTATAATTTTGCTGCAAAATTACTTATAAAAAATGAGAAAATGAAAAAAAGAGGTGATGAAGTTATGATACCTTACTATTTTTAACGTTTCATTTCTTCATTTTTCATTCCTTCATTTTTCATTCTTTCATTTTTTCATTCTTACTTCATTTCCAGTTCCTTTTGCAGTCTGATGATTTCATCACGGTATTGGGCGGCCTGAAGGAAGTCTAAGTTCTTGGCTGCCTCCTTCATCAGACGCGTCGTTTCAGCGATACTCTTCTCAAGCTGCGGCCTGGTCATGCGTTCCACAATCGGATCGGCTGCAACAGATGTCTCATGATCAAAGGTCATGGTAGCACGCTTCAGTTCTTTCACGTCTGCTCGGTCATCTTTCTTCAGGGCGCTGAAGGTGATGTTCTTGATGATCTGCTTGGGCGTGATGCCGTGCTCCTCGTTGTAGCGAATCTGTTTCTCTCTCCTGCGACGGGTTTCGTCGATGGTTCGCTGCATGGAATCAGTGATGGTATCTGCATACATGATCACCTTGCCGTTCACGTTTCTGGCTGCACGGCCTGCTGTCTGGGTCAGACTTCGGTGGTTTCTCAGGAATCCCTCTTTGTCTGCATCGAGGATGGCCACCAGCGATACTTCCGGCAGGTCAAGACCCTCACGGAGGAGGTTCACACCTACTAGGACGTCATAGACACCTTGTCTGAGGTCACTCAGGATTTTGACACGTTCCAGTGTGGCGACATCACTGTGGATGAAGGCCGTGCTGATCTGGTGGTTCAGCAGATATTCACTGAGCTCTTCAGCCATGCGTTTTGTCAGGGTTGTTATCAGGACACGCTCGTCGCGGTGACTTCTTGTCAGGATTTCATCCATCAGGTCGTCTATCTGGTTTTCGCTGGGGCGGACTTCTATCTCCGGATCAAGCAGTCCTGTCGGACGGATGACCTGCTCGACGACTACGCCCTCTGCTTCTGCCAGTTCGAAGTCTGCGGGAGTTGCACTGACGTAGATGACCTGGTTGACTTCTTCCTGAAACTCCTCGAAGCGCAACGGACGGTTATCGAAAGCTGCCGGCAGTCGGAAGCCATATTCCACCAGGTTCTGTTTTCGGCTGCGGTCACCACCGTACATGGCGCCGATCTGAGGCACCGACACATGACTCTCGTCGATGAAGAGCAGATAGTCATCTGGGAAGAAGTCAAGCAGGCAGTAGGGACGCTCGCCCTGTTTGCGCCCGTCGAAGTATCGGCTGTAGTTCTCAATGCCTGAACAGTGTCCCAGTTCCTTGATCATCTCCATGTCGTACTCCACGCGTTCCTTGATGCGCTGAGCCTTGATGGGATCACCCATTTCCTCGAAGTAGGCCACTTGTTTCATCAGGTCATCCTGAATCTCATGGATGGCGATGTTGGTCTGTTCCTGGGAAGTCATGAAGAGATTGGCGGGATAGAGCTTGTAGTCCGTAAAGCGCCCCAGTCTGTCAAATGTCACGGCATCCATCTCTTCAATGGCATCTATCTCGTCGTCCCAGAATGTGACGCGGAGCACCACCTCACTATAGGCCATGGCGATGTCTACGGTGTCTCCTTTCACACGGAAGTTCCCGCGTTGCAGGTCCAGATCATTTCTGATGTAGAGTGATTGTACTAATTTCCTTAACAGCGCATTACGATCCAGCTTCTGCCCGACATGTAACTCTATGACATTCTCCTGCAGGGCTACCGGACTTCCCATGCCATAAATGCATGAAACTGAAGAAATAACGACAACATCGTTTCTTCCTGATAATAAGTTTGATACGGAAGAAAGTCTGAGTCGGTCTATTTCCTCGTTGATGGCGAGGTCTTTTTCTATATACGTATCCGTAGAAGGCAGATAGGCTTCTGGCTGGTAATAGTCATAATAGCTGACATAGTACTCGACGGCATTCTGTGGAAAGAAGCCTTTCATCTCCGCATAGAGCTGGGCTGCCAACGTCTTGTTATGACTCAGGATCAGGGTAGGGCGGTTGCGGTTCGCAATCACGTTGGCCATCGTGAAGGTCTTACCTGAACCCGTCACGCCCAACAATACCTGTGACCGGTCTCCGCGTTCCAGTCCTTCTGTCAGTTGCCTGATGGCTTCGGGCTGATCACCCGTGGGCTGATAGTCTGATGTCAGTATGAATTTGTTCATAATAAAGTGCAAAGGTACGAATAAGTTATAAAAAAACATCAAAATTATGCAAAAACCTTTGTTATTTGCCCGAAAAGTCTTAATTTTGCACCCCGAATATGAAGAAAGGTGTATTTATACTCTCATGTGTGGCTCTGCTGATGTGCAGTTGCGGCTCAGAATTCGATAGCGTACTCAAGTATGGTGATACAGATACCAGATACGAATATGCTAAGGAGTTTTTCGCACAGGGTAAGTTCCAGAAGGCCATTACGCTCTTGGAGGAAGTTGTGACCATGAAGAAGGGTTCCGATGATGCTCAGGAGTGTCTTTACATGCTGGCAATGGCTCAGTATTGTAATATGGATTTTGAGGCTGCCTCTGAGACTTTCAGGAAATATGGATCGAGTTATCCCCGGGGCATCTATGCCGAGTCTGCCGCCTTCTATGTGGGGCAGTCGCTTTATCAGAGTGCACCGGAGCCCCGTCTTGACCAGTCTCCTACCCATGGAGCCATCAATGCCTACCAGCAGTTCATGGATCTTTATCCCGATTCTCCCCTGCGCCCTCAGGCTCAGGAGCGGCTCTATGAACTCCACGACAAACTGGTTCAGAAAGAGTATTTGTCGGCTGAACTCTATTATAATCTCGGCGGTTATTTCGGTAATATCAACTCCAATGAGGAGAGTAATTATAACGCTGCTATCATCACGGCGCAGAACTGTCTGAAGAACTATCCTTATTGCACGCTTCGCGAGGATTTCATGCTGCTCATCATGAAAAGCAAGTTCCAGTTGGCTGAGAACAGTTCCGAGGAGAAGCGCATCGAGCGTTACCGTGATGCGGAAGATGAGTGTTACGGCTTTATCAACGAGTTCCCTGACTCAAAGAACGTGGAGACGGCCGAGAGATATATCGCCAAATGCAAGAAAGTCATCAAAGACTGATAGTTAAATCGTCAATAGCAAATCGTCAAATCGTAAATAGTAAATCATAGTATGGATTACAAGAAATCAAAAGCACCGGTGAATACCGTGACCCGCAACATCATGGATCTTTGTGCCGATACAGGCAATATCTATGAGAGTGTTGCCATTATCGCCAAGCGCGCTAATCAGATCAGTTTGCAGATCAAGGAAGACTTGTCGAAGAAACTGGCTGAATTTGCTTCCTATAATGATTCGCTCGAGGAAGTGTTCGAGAACCGTGAGCAGATCGAGATCTCCCGTTATTACGAGAAACTGCCGAAGCCGTCCCTTCTCGCTACTCAGGAGTTTATCGAGGACAAGGTCTATTGGCGTGATCCTTCTCGTGAGAATCAGGAAAACTAATTCTTGCGGCGATGATTCAGCGTAAACAGACATTATATCTTATGGCGGCCATCATTTTGACCGTCATTTGTCTTTGTATGCAGATAGGCTCTTTCAAGGCTGGCGGTCTTGAAGTGGCCCGTGTCTATAATCTGTGGTTCACCGATCCCTTTGGCAAGCATCATTTCGACACATGGCCCCTGATGGCAGTACTGCTGCCTACGGCGGTCATAGCCACCTATACCATCTTCATCTATCATAATCGCAAGTTGCAGGCACTCTTCTGCCTGTTCAATGCCTTGTTGGTCGTGGGGTGGTATGTCTGCTATTTCGTCGTGGGTCAGACGGTGGGCGACAAGTCCTGGGGCACTGTCGATTTCCGTCCTACCTGGCCGGCAGTCCTTCCTGCCGTATCGCTCATCCTCTATCTGATGGCGCGGCGGGCTATTAATGCCGATGAGAAGCTGGTCCGATCCATGGACAGGATCAGATAAGGAATACGAAAGGGGAGTTCCGGTCTGGGACTCTCCTTTTTTCTTTAGGGATTTTCCCATTGAGGTTTAGGGGAAATCCTTTTTGTCTTTTTCGGAATCATTGTACTTTTGCAGCGTGAACCATTTAAAGATTGACGCTTATGAAAAGAATGATGATTGCAATGTTGAGCCTCGTGCTCACGGTACCTGCCCTCGCACAGTATGGCAGACCTCATTATTATAGCAGACCTCCTGTGCGCAGTGATTATCGGCCCTATCAGCATCCTGACGTGTATTTCGGACTCCGTCTGGGTGGTGCTCTCTCAACGGTGAATTCTGACGACCCGTATCTCGACGGCGGCTCTATGAAGTCTGGACTGAATGTCGGTATGGTCGTTGGGTTCCAGATGGGATATCATGCTCCGGTGTATTTCGAGACGGGTCTTTCTTATATAGAAAAAGGTGGCGAGGGCTCCTTCGAGGGTTCGAAGTTCACCTATGGTCTGAATTATCTGGAGACGCCTCTGGTGGTGAAATACAAGCATCATTTCGATCCGAACTTCAGCATCCAACCCTTCCTTGGTGGCTATATGTCTGTTGGAGTAGGGGGGAAGATTAAGGATTTCAACCATCGTCAGGCCTATAGCTCCTTTGATAACGAGGGGTTCAATCGCTTCGATGGCGGCTTGAAGATAGGCTGCGGAGTCCAGTTCGGCTTGCTCTATGGTGAAGTGGGCTGTGATATCGGGCTTGCCAATATCAGCCACGACTATTTCGACACCTCCCGCACCACCTCCCTCTACACCACCATCGGCCTGAACTTCTAGTTGTTCCGACGTCAGTTACGGCTCGTTCCGATATCTGATACGACTTGTCCGAGCGTCATCTATCCCCCCATAGATGACGCTCGAATGAGTCGTAGATGATACTTGAACGCTTCAAAGAAGATATCAGAACGAGTCACGAATATTATTTTTGCTGTTTTCTTGTTTGTTTCGTATTTTTTGTGTACCTTTGCGCACAAATGAACTTAAAACAATAGTATATGATGAGAAAACTATTTTTACTATTCATCCTGACCATCTTGCCGCTGGCAGCGAGTGCAGATGCCGTGGAGATTGACGGTATCTGTTACATCCTTTCTGCGGGTGAGACAAATACCGCTGAAGTTACCTCTAAAGCAGATTATAATGGGTACTCAGGAGATATAGTTGTTCCTGAGTCTGTTACCTACAATGGAGCATCATACAGGGTGACCTCCATCGGTAATAGCGCTTTCTGTATTTGCGATTACCTTACCTCTGTGACGATCCCCAACAGCGTGACCTCCATTGGCAGTTATGCTTTCTCTAAATGTAGCACCCTTACTTCTGTGACGATTCCTAACGGCCTGACCTTCATTAGTGATCATGCTTTCTCTGAATGTGGTCTGACCTCTGTGAACATTCCCAACAGCGTGACCTCCATTGGTGAATATGCTTTCAGTGCTTGCCGCCGCCTGACCTCTGTGAACATTCCCAACAGCGTGACTACCATTGACAGTAATGCTTTCTCTTGGTGTACCAGCCTTACCTCTGTGACCATTCCCAACAGCGTGACATTCATTAACGGTTATACATTCTATAAATGCAGCAGTCTTACCTCTGTGATCATTCCCAACAGCGTGACATTCCTTGGCGGTTATGCTTTCCAAGATTGCAGCGGCCTGACCTCTGTGAGTATCCCCAACAGTTTGACTTTCATTAGCTATCGTGCTTTCTCTGGTTGTAGCAGTCTGACCTCTGTGACCATTCCCAACAGCGTGACCTCCATTGGTGATTATGCTTTCAAAGATTGCACCGGTCTGACCTCTGTGACCATTCCCAACAGCGTGACCTACATTGGCGACGAAGCTTTCGCAAGGTGCAGCAGTCTAACCTCTGTGACCATCCCCAATAGTGTTACTAAAATATGTTATGGAACTTTCCAAGGCTGCAACCTTTCGGATGTTTTTTGTTTAGCAACTTTAGTGCCATCGACGGATAAATTCGCATTCCAATCTGATCTTAGCAATACAACTCTTCATGTTCAAAAGGGCTGTAAGGAAAAGTATGCCGCAGAGGAGCCTTGGAAGAACTTTGGACGTATTGTGGAGGGTGCAGACTCTTATGACATGACAATGGAGGAGGCGGTGGCATATCTTCAGGAGAAGGGCGTGATTGACGAGGGTGACGCGGATGTGTCGGGCGACCTGTTGCGGCAACATCTTGCAAAGATTGGATTCCGAGGACTGTATAGCATCGGCGGACGGACGGTGGGGGCTGTTCCTTCAGACAACTACCCGAGCGTGTATGAGGATCTCCAGGATCAGAGTACCTACTATTATCGTCCGGCAAAGACACTGCTCTATCTGGAATATGGCGACGGTGTGGCTCCGTTCGACAGGAACCGTCTGCAGTTCGGGCCTGACGAGAAGATCGCACGCATTCATGTGTTGAAGGTGTTGCTGGAGGCCTTTAACATCCAGCCAGACTTGGAAGGGACTGATAATCCGTTCCCCAATGATGAGGACGTGGCGGCGCTGGCTGCCTCGAATCCCGTGAAGATGGGCTATATCCGCAAGGCAGCGGCATTAGGCATCATCACCACAGACAATGAGCAGTTCCGTCCGTTTGCCGATTGTAAGCGTGGCGAGTCATTCCTGATGCTGGCCCGTATCATGAAGAAGATAGAGGCTGGTCTGATTGCCGATCCCAATCCACAGGAAGCCGACTACTTCCAACCGCTGAACACGACGCTGAAGACCGTTGGTTTAGGCGTTGGCCTGCAGATGGGTAACTTCCGCCACTACACAAAGACGAGCTTCGCCTTAAACGGTGTCGTGCCTTTGGTCTTTGCGCATACCTATAATTCCTATAATACTACGCTGCCCAGTGTGTTCTTCGGCGATAAGGGGAGCACGGAGGCGGATGAGAGCTATCAGCCGCTTGGCGAAGGCTGGAGCCACAACTACCACTCGTTCATCACGGTAGTGGGCGAGTATAGTAGCGGAACTCCTGATAATGGCTTGCGTGCCATCGTCCACTGGGGTGGTGGCAGCATTGACGTGTATAAGTATGAGAACGGGCAGTTCGTGCCTGAGTCGATGGGCATCTTCGAAACCTTTACGTATGAGAACGGCGAGGTGATGATTAAGTCGAAGTCGCAGATGGAATACCGCTTCTCCATGCAGGACGGCACTGATACGGGTGTGCTCTATCTCTATAGTGTCAAGGACCGCAATGGTAACGAGTTGCTTATTAATTACGAGGATGGAAAGAACGGTCCTAAGCGTATCAGCAGTGTCAGCGACGGTCAGCGTGAGCTCACGTTCAGTTATCTGGAAAATACTGACCTGCTCGCAGAGGTGAAGGATCCGCTGAACCGCCGTATCAGCTTCACCTATTTCGATAACAAGCAGACGGGCAAGAAGCAGTTGCAGAGCTTCACCGATGCCGAGGGGAACACGACAACCTACGAGTATGCTGACCTCTCGAATGCCGGAGCCTCGAAGCTGCTGAAGCGTATCCAGCTGCCGAAGGGCAACTATGTCGAGAACGAATACGACCAGAACCGCCGCCTGAGTCAGACGGTGAAGGGCTTGAACGGTGTTCCGACCACAAAGACCAGTGTCACGGTGGCTACCGACTACCGTTATGGTATGGCTTCGACATCTTCGGAAGTTGTCGTAGAGCGAGGTTCGCAGACTTCCGCGTATCAGTACACCTACAATGAGAACAACGTCGTGACAAACATGACAGGAGAGAAGAACATGTTTGTGAACAGAAGCTATGAGAATGTCAGTCACCCTGAACTGCCGACGGCTATCCAAAGCAACAGGACGGATGTGAGCGACATTAGCTACGACGAAAAGGGCAACGTGAAGAGCGTCACCGTAAGAGGCGATGGGACGCTGACCACCACCATGACCTACGACGAGATGAACAACCTGACGAGCGTGACGGATCCCAAGGGTAACACGACGACCTATGGCTATGACGAGAAGGGCAACCTGACGAACATCTATGCACCGGAAGATGTGACGGCCAGCATCATCGTCGACGGCAGGGGCCTGCCTTCGGAGGTCTTGAATCCGATGGGTATCAAGACGGAGTACGAGTATAATGAGTATGGTAATCTGACGAAATCTACATTGCCTGCACTCGGGCTGTCGAGTTCGGCTGCCTATGATGCAGCCAGCCGCATGACGAGCGTGACGGATGCCTTAGACCGGACGAGCAGCTATGAGTATAACAACAACGACTTCCTGAAGAGTGAGACAGACGCAATGGATCACACCACTCGTTATGCCTACGACGAGAACAGCAACCTGACGAGCATCACGAATGCGAAGGGCGGGGTGACGACGATGACCTATGACAATGCGACGGACTGGCTACAGTCTGTAGAGTTCGCAGGTGCTAAGAAGCAGTACAACTATAACAAGGACGGTACGCTCAGCACCTTCACTAAGCCCGACGGTACGACGCTCAGCTACAGCTATGACGAGCTGGGCCGCATCACCAGTGACGGTGTGAATAGCTACAGCTACGACAACAAGCTGCGCCTGTCGGAGATCTCGGACGGCAACAAGGGCATCAGCTTCACTTACGACGGCTTCAACCGCATCACCGGCACCAGTTACGACGGACATATCAATAACTACGGCTATGATGAAAACAGCAACTGCACCAGTATCAATGATACGGAGTACGGCTATGACGGACTGAACCGCCTGACCTCAGTGAAGTTTTCCGGCGGCACCATCAGCTACAGCTACCGTAAGGACAGCAAGCTGTCGGAGGTGGAGTATCCCAACGGCATGATAACCACCTACGACTATGACGAGGTAGGTCGCCTGATCAGTAAGCAAACAGCACTTAGCAACGGGACGGTGGTGGCTGGATACAGCTATCAATTGGATAAGGTGGGCAACATTACGGAACAGACCACGCAGGAGCCATACGGTGATGTCGTTCTTGCGGATGAGGAGGTCAGCTACAGCTATAACGATGGCAACCGTGTCACAAAGGCAGGCAATACGGTATTCTCATTCGATAAAAATGGCAATACCACGACTCGTGGCAGTGAGGCATATCAGTGGGATGTGAAGGACCGCTTGACTGTTGCCGGCTCTACTGGCATCACCTACGACCCATTGGGACTGATTGCTTCGTATGGTGACATCACGTTTACGTCGAATCCGCTTGGCATGGGTAATGTGCTCAGTGACTCTAAGAGTGGGGCAGAGTATATCTACGGCAATGGCTTGGAGGCTCGTGTCATTAATGGTAAGGCCAGCTACTATGTGACCGATGTCCGTGGTTCTGTGGTAGCCATTGTGGATGAGGCAGGCAACATCACACATAAGTACCAGTATGACGAGTTTGGCAAGGTCGTGCAGAAGGAGGAAAAGGACTACAATCCATTCCAGTATGTGGGCAAGTATGGTGTGATGTGTCTCAATGACCATCTCTACTACATGCGAGCCCGCCACTACGATCCCACCATCGGCCGCTTCCTCTCCGAAGACCCCATCTGGAGCACCAACCTTTATCCCTATGCGGATAATAATCCGATTATGGGCATTGATCCTAAGGGATTGGACACTTTTTATCCTGGTGACCCCAATTATGCATCCTACGAGGGACTTGCTGTAAATGATATTTATAAAGATACAGGTAATGGAATATTATCTGGTTTAAAGGGATGGGCACATGACACATTTGTAATGCCTGTCAAAGTTTTTTTCTCTGATGATAAATCTGATGTCGAGGTTCAGGAACCTGTTAAACAGACTGAAAATAAAACTAATGGAACGAACAACAGTAACAAAAATAATAAAATAGTAGATTGTGATGCATTATATCTAGAAATGTTAGTTGATTACAATGATTTTTACAAAAGAGGGAAATCATTCGCTATAAGCATGTCTCTCCCAGATGTATGTCTGTCAGATAAATTTTATAAAAGCTTTCTTGATAAGAATAAGAAGACAATTAACGAGATGATAAAAGGTGGATACATCATACCACAAAGCGTAATTGACTGATGCAAGTGATTCTAAAGTGTCTAACACTTTGTGAAGTAGACGATAGGAATGATTAAAATTAGTACGATATGAAACGAAGATTATTATACACATTGGCAATTTTGTTTGCAAGCTTGCAGGCATTTGCCCAGGGAACGGTGAAGTATGAGTACGACGCATTGAATCGTCTGACTCAGGTGAAGTACAGCAACGGGGTGACCGTGACCTATACCTACGACAATCTGGGTAATCGCCTGTCGAAGAAGGTCACAGGTGGGGTGAAGATAATGGAGGAAATTATTATTAGCAAGGCCAAACAAGTGGCATATTGCAGTGCCAAGGATCTTGACTTCACAGATATGACGGAACTAAAGGCCTATGTGGCTACAGGATATGACAAGACCACTGGCACTATCTGGCTGAGTCGTGTCTATGACGTGCCAGCTAACACCGGTTTCCTGTTGGTGGGCGATGCTGATACGTACGAGGTCCCTGTTTCCACGACGGGCTCCAGTTCTTATTATAAGAATATGTTCAAGGGCACGTTGAAGGGTACGACCATCCAGACGACAGATGGCGACTATACGAACTATTACCTGTCGAACGGTGCTGATGGTGTCGGCTTTTATAAGGTGACTAAGGAGGGTGGCGTTACTCTAAGTGCGAATCGTGCCTATCTGCCCATTCCTACGGTGATTGAGGCCGTCGGTGAGGCTGGTTCATCGGTGGCTATCAGTGTTGGCGGTGCCGAACAGGTGCCATACTACAGTGACCAGAGCCTTGACTTCACGACGATGGAGGCG
>JAEEGG010006591.1_pt1 | contig 27190 bp, 20 predicted proteins | sample 9134161 | NCBI WGS metagenome assembly JAEEGG01 (sample SAMN16246543, study PRJNA631951) | gut metagenome | biome: gut microbiome; feature: rumen; material: CR-attached | host: Bos | place: Iran: Karaj | collected 2018-10 | reverse complement strand
CCGGGCGAGTGGGGTGCTGACTGCGTGGTCGGCTCCACCCAGCGTTTCGGTATCCCGATGGGCTACGGCAGCCCCGCCGCCGGCTTCTACGCTTGCCGCGAGAGCTTCCTGCGCCAGATGCCCGGCCGTATCATCGGCGTCACAGTCGATGCACAGGGCAACCGCGCCGTCCGTATGGCCCTGCAGACCCGCGAGCAGCACATCAAACGCGAGCGCGCAACCTCCAACATCTGTACCGCCAGTGCCCTCACCGCCATCATGGCCGGCTTCTACGGCATGTGGCATGGTGCCGAGGGACTGAAGAACAAAGCTGTCAAGATCAACGTGTTGGCTGGCGTTCTCGCCGAAGAAGCAGCCAAATACGGCTTCAAACAGTATAACGAAAACTACTTCGACACCCTCTGCCTCGAAACGCCCGAAGGCATCACCTGCGAGGATGTGAAGAAGGTGGCCCTGTCGAAAGAGATCAACCTCTGCTACCACTGCGAACGTTGCTTCACGATTTCGTTGGACGAGACCGTCACCCACGACGATGTCAACGACATCCTCGAAGTGCTGGCCGTCGCCGCCGGCAAGCCGTTCACCCCGCACGTGTGCGACGGCAGATGCGGTATTCCCGACCTGCACATCCCTGCCGAACTGACCCGTAAGAGCCCGTTCATGCAGCACAAGATTTTCAGCCAGTATCATTCCGAGACCGAGATGATGCGCTACATGAAGATGTTGGAAGTCAAGGATTTGTCGCTGAACCGCGCGATGATTCCGCTGGGCTCCTGCACCATGAAGCTCAACGCTGCCGCCGAGATGCTGCCGCTGAGCTGGGCCGAGGTCTGCAACATCCATCCGTACGCTCCCGCCGACCAGGCCGAGGGCTTCAAAGAGATGTTGGACGAAGTCTGCAACTGGCTGTGCAAGATCACTGGTTTCGCCGCCATCTCCCTACAGCCGAACTCAGGTGCTGCGGGTGAGTATGCCGGTATGACAGTCATCCGCAACTACCACCTCAGCCGCGGTGAGGGTCACCGAAACATCTGCCTGATTCCCTCTTCCGCACACGGCACCAACCCCGCTTCTTCCGCGAAAGCCGGCAACAAGATCGTGGTGGTGAAGGCTACGGAGCACGGCGAGGTCGATATCGACGATCTGCGCGCGAAAGCAGAACAATACAAAGACAACCTTTCCTGCTTGATGATCACTTATCCTTCCACGCACGGCGTGTTTGAGGAAGGCATCCTCGAAATCATCAAGATCATCCACGAGAACGGCGGTCTGGTCTATATGGACGGTGCCAACATGAATGCCCAGGTGGGTCTCACCTCCCCGGGCACGATGGGCGCCGACGTCTGCCACCTCAACCTGCACAAGACCTTCGCCATGCCTCATGGCGGTGGCGGTCCTGGTGTTGGCCCGATTGGCGTGTGCGAGAAGCTCGTCCCGTTCCTCCCGAACCACGCTACCGTGAAGGTCGGCGGTGAACAGGGCAGCCAGGTGGCCACGGCTCCTTACGGCAGCGCCTACCTGATTCCGATTACCTACGGATACCTCAAGATGCTGGGCGGCAAGGGTTTGACGGAAGTCACTAAGAACGCCATCCTGAACGCCAACTATATGCGCGCACGTTTGGAGAAGGACTACAAGATCCTCTACACGGGTACACAAGGCATGTGCGCCCACGAGATGATTCTCGACTGCAATGAGTTTGATCGTCATGCGGGCGTGCAAGTGGGCGACATCGCAAAACGTCTCATGGACTATGGTTTCCACGCTCCCACAGTGGCCTTCCCGGTGCACGGCACCTTGATGGTGGAACCCACCGAGAGCGAGCCGCTAAGCGAGCTCGACCGTTTCTGCGACGCGATGATCGCCATCCGTCAGGAGATCCGCGACATCGAAGAGGGCAAAGCCGACAAAGCCAACAACCTCATCAAGAATGCGCCGCACACCATGAATGTGGTTTGCGCCGACACGTGGGATCGTCCCTACACCCGTCAGCAGGCTGCCTTCCCGCTGCCGCACACCGAGAAGTACTGGCCGACCGTCGGTAAGATCGACGACGCTTACGGCGACAGAAATCTCGTTTGCGTGCTGAGCGAGTAGGAGATTCTTTGGATACGATAATGAACAGCGGGGAGGACGAAAGTTCTCCCCGCCGTTGTTTTGCGGGAAGACCTACTGTATGAAAAAAATATTATTTTTGCATTGATAAAAACGAGAATACAATGAGCACTAAAGAAGTTTCACAAAAGATTGCAGCGTATATGGCTACTCAGCCCGTAACGAAGGCTTGGTTGTTCGGGTCGTATGCCCGTGGTGAACACCGAGAGGACAGTGATGTGGATATCATTATCACGCTTGATTCGGATGCCCATGTGGGACTTTTTAAGTTAAGTGGAATGCAGTTGGATTTACAGGATATTTTGCATCTGCAAATTGATTTAGTTACAGAAAAGGGACTGCTTCCTTTTGCCAAAGAGAGTGCCGACCAAGACAAAATTCTGATATATGAGAGAGCCATGAAGCAGAAAACATGTATTCGTATTTTCGCACTCGTATGTTTTTTACTGTTTCTTTTTGCCAACGCATACTCGCAAAATAATGATTCGACTGCTCCCGACACCCTCTGCCGGTTAATTTCCTTTTCCGATACGATATACATCACCGATATGGATGCGCATTACACCATAGACCGTTATCGTAGCGACTGTTGGGGCAATTCCGGAAAGAAACTCGACCATCCGTTGTATATCTTGCATATCAAAGGCCCCCTTTGCGGGAAACTTTCCACCCTGGTCTGCCAATCCGCCGATTACTACGACCGCGGCAACTGTCGGTGGATTCCGATGAAACGACAAAAAGCCGTCGGGAGTCCGTCAGTGGATGTTACGCTGGAATCTTCGGATTGCCAGTTGTTATTTCAGTTTGAGAAATGACGCTAAGGAATTCTGATGTTTAATATTACTACCCCGGCCTACGGCCACCCCTTCTGAATCCAGAAGGGGTGTTTTAAGATGCCCGCTCGGGTGTGCGGACAATGGATAGTTGCTGACATCCGCCCAATCATAGGTGAAGAACAAATCATTCAGCTATGATAATTGACATCCTGTGATGCCATGAGGATAATGACAGATCAACTTCTATATCATTGCTTTATTTTTATGCGATGATGCAGGCCGGGAGGGGATAGCCTAACGCACCACCACTTTTTTGGACGTCTTGCCTGCAGAGGTTGTCACATTCACGACGTAGATGCCAGCCGGCAGGTCGGATGTGGGGATAACCACGTGGCTGCCGCTATAGCGGTTGTCGATCAGCTTCTGACCTTTCATATTGTAAACCTCAACCCGAAGAATCTCCGCAGAAGTGATTTTCATGAAATCGGAGGCTGGATTCGGGAAGATTTTGACCTCAATCTCGTTGTGCTCGTTCACACCAACTTGGCTGACTAACAGATTTACAGGCAAGACCTTTGTTTTAAATCTATCCGAAAACATGTGTATTTTAGCAGAGCGTCTCTCCCCAACATTCATATTGCCAATATGCGCGGTTACTGCAGCAGTCTCGCTCCCATTTCCACCTATAGGCATTTCTGATGGTATATCAAGCCATTGGGCTATGGGCGTTCCGTCAATTGCAATTGAAATAGGGATGGTTCGACTGTCAATTTCGGGGTCATACTGTGAATAATGAACGTTGTTGGAATAAACCCAATCGTGACGTTGTCCATAAAGATAACGCTTGTTCATATCTATGCTGTCACCGATGACAAGCGTATAGCAGGAATCTGTACGGACCTCGAATTCAATATATACCCAAATGTGGCTGCCATCGATGACTGCTGGGGTGGTCAGGATTACCTCGTTCCAGCCTTCTACAGGCACGAAAGGTTGAGTACTTAATACATTCCAGTGAGATTTACCTGGAATCGTATCGTATAACGTTGAAATCATACTAACTCTGCCAGAAATGGCCCCTTCTCCCAGCGGGAAGCGGACTTTTTGGATGGTTTTGCCGATATGCGGTTTCAGTTCATTTGCTTCAAATGCATAATCAAACATATATTGAATTTGCATATTATCGTATGGAAGGGAATCGCACTTGACGATACTATAAATCGAGTCATTATGATTGTCAAGTTCGATTATGCCGGTTGGGGTCATGTCCGGATTTGGAATGTCGTAGGTGATGATGTTTTTGACAGTAATATTATGGTAATCCGGATTGTTGATTTCAAGTTCAATCGTGTCGATGTCATTAGGGATCGTTGAAAACCAAAGGGTGTCGGCATTCACGGGAAGCGTGTCTGAAAAAGCCTCAATTTCAGTCAACGTGAAGTCGTCAACATAATAATCCCCGGGGATATCACCCGGTGCGAGAGAGAAGAAATTTATGACATCAAGCGCAAGATAATCCAGATTCTGATACTCTTGCGAATAATGCCATGGCCAGGTTTTGACCGTGACATTGTTGACCTTAATCATTGCATAGTCATGGCTTAAATCCACATCCACAAGTATGGGGAACCAAGCGTTAGACGGATAAGAGAATTCAGTGGTGTCACCTCCCGCTATGAAATATCCGGTACCGTTGTTTCTAAAATAGGTGGCGAATGCCCAAAAGTATCCAAAATCCTGCTGCACATTAAAGTAGGCACCAGGACCTTGCGACGGCACATAATAATTAAAAGATATGGTATAGTGGCCGTTTCTGAAGGGAGCACTATAGTTCGTGGAAGCGTCGATGGGATTCACAAAGAAAATCTGGTCGTTTGCGTTGGAAATATGCAGCGAATTGGGTGCCGAGGCGGCCAGAGTGTTAACAATCACGCCGTCCTGTTCGGGGGAGTGTCCCCAAGTGGACCACCAGGATGGATTGCTCGCAGATAAAGTGCTGCCGGCGGTGTAAGAGTCAAAATTGTCGCTGAAGACAATGGTTTGTGCCAATGTTGATGCGAAGGTGAGCAGCAAGATGAAAAGGGCAAAAAATCGATTCATAGCAATTGGAATTTGGTGAAATCCTTAATTTTGTTGCGGCAAAAATAAGAAAAAAACCACGAATGTCCTCTTAATATAGAGGATTATTTGGGCAAATCGACAACTAGCAGATAGTCAGATGTCTATTTCTCATTAAAAAAATATACCCGATTTATTTTATTGGCAAAAGATGCGTTAAGGTCAGAAAATGATGTAGATGTGTTTTCGCCTCACGGTTATGCGCCACTCACTTCATCTGCCCCAGCCCGAAAAGGCAACACCCCACCGCTTCCAACCCCTCCAGCCCTGACGGGCTGACGATTGTGGTGGAGAGGTTAGGAAACTAAACAGTGAAGGCGTTAATGAGTAAGAAGTGAAGTTTCTGGAGACTAGTCTGTAGTTTCCAGTCTTTCCTCCCTGTTCCCCCTGACCACTGGTCCCTTAAAAATTTTTTTAGTACTATGTATTGCATGGTATTATAAAAAGTGTATCTTTGCGGCGTTGTAAAATATGCCGCCATGCCAATCAATACCGACAATATCAAAGCTCAGATGCGCAAGGGTTTCCTGGAATACTGCATCCTGCACGTCATTTCCCGGAGGCCGGCGTACGTGTCAGACATCATCGATGAATTGAAGAAAGCCCGCCTGATTGTGGTGGAGGGCACGCTCTACCCGCTACTGTCACGGTTGAAAAACGTGGGTTGCCTCACCTATCAGTGGCAGGAATCGCTGCAGGGACCGCCCCGCAAGTACTATGAGCTCACCGAAGAGGGCCACCGTTTCCTTTCGGAGCTGGAGGAGGCCTGGAACGAACTGCAAGAGGCGGTGAATATCATTAAATCTGATAACCTTTAATTATCATAAATATGAAGAAAACGTTGACAATTAACCTGAATGGATGTGTGTTCAATATTGATGAGGATGCCTACCAGGCGCTTCGCCAGTATCTGGAGGACCTGGGACGGCATTTCACCCCGGAGGAACGCGATGAGATTCTGAGGGATATTGAAGCCCGTATCGCAGAGTTGCTGACCGAAAAAATGGCCAATCGCAACGTAGTGGAAATGAGCGATGTGCAGGATGTGATGGACACGCTGGGCCAGCCCAGCCAGTTTGGCGACGAGGAGGAATCCAAGACTGCGACAACCACGGAAGAGACCGTCCCCAATGAAGTTCCCGGCGCAAGAAAGCGATACCGCAAGCTCTATCGTGACACGGAAAACAAGTGGATTGGAGGTGTATGCAGCGGATTGGCCGCCTATTTGGACTGGGATCCAACGGTTTTGCGTATTATCTTTTTGATAGTGTTTGTGTTGGGAATAGGAAGTCCGCTCTTTATTTATATTTTGTTGTGGATTTTTATGCCGGAGGCAAAATCGGTGGCTCAGCAGTTGGAAATGCGAGGTGTGGAGCCTAATGTGGATAATATACGGAATTTCTCTGCCAGGGAAGATATCAGCCAACCGAGGGATTCGGGCACGATGGGTCGGGTGCTTAAAGTGCTGGCCATCGTGGTGCTGAGCTTGATAGGTTTCAGCCTGTTCACGGCCATCCTGGGTGTCTTCACCGCGGCGGTGATGGTCGGTTTCCACCTGATCCCGTGGGTTACGGCGGGCGTGAACGAGGTGGCGCTGCTGTTGAGCGTGGCTTTGTTCCTGCTCTGTCCATCCATCGCCATCGTCATGTTCTGTATTTATCTGGTGAATGGCAAGAAACCAAAGAACAAGTGGATAGCTTGGATTCTGGCTATCTTGTGGCTGATCAGCATTGCGGGCATGGTCATCACGGGGGTGCGCACGTATAATAACCGCCAGAACCTGCGCGTGGAGCATTTCTGGGAGGAGGTGGCCCCCTCCGTGCGGTACACGCCTGTCGTCATGGCGGACGAATGGCGCGACGGGGACACCTTCCATGCGGTGGATGCCGAGAGCGGTGTTGAGGTGCGCTACCGTCAGGAGGACACCTGCTCCGTTCGTGTGAAAGCACCTGAGGATGGCATCCAGCGTCTGCGTACGGAGGTCCGCAACGGCATTCTCTACATACGGAACGAAAACGGTCGTTTCAAAGACGGGTCGGTGGTGGTGGAAATCACGGCTCCGTCGCTCGACATCATCAAATTGTCGGATGCCTGCAGTTTCCGTTCCGGACAAGCGTTGAATTTGCGCAAACTTGATCTTGAGATGGACGAGGCTTCGTCCATCACGCTGGCAGGCCGTATCGACACGCTGAAGGTGAAAGTGGAGGAGGACTCGCATGCCGACTTGGAGGCGGTGACGGCCGAGGTGGCCGATGTGCGCGCCACGGAGGAGTCGCATGTGGCCATGGGCATGGTCCGTGACCTGCGCGTGCGTACTACGGAGGCGAGCAACGTGACCTACAAGGGCCGCCCCGAACGATTGTCGATGAGCAGCAGCGATTTCTCCGTTTCCAGATGGGAGGACTGATTTCACTCAAAACCTATAAACATATTGTACATTTTAATATGTTTGGATTAACTGAATAGCCTGGAAGTGGTAAATGGCAAGCTAAAAGATGCCGTAAACCACCAATCCGGCCAAGCCGCTGAGGAGAATAAGCAGGATGGGACTGGCTTTGAATTTGATGGAAGCTATGAACACTGCGATGAAGATGCCGATGCTGACAAAGAATTGTAACGGCGCGGTTTGGTACGACCCGAAGGTCTCGGTTGAGACCATCAGCAGGGCGGCGGCGGCAATCAGGCCCACAATGGCGACCCGCAGCAGGGATAAGGTGGTGGCCACAATCGGGTTGTCCTTATGTTTCATCAGCAGTTTGCAAACGACGAGCATCATGATGACCGGCAGCAGGATGGTGGCCAGCGAGGCGGTCAATGCACCGAGGACGCCCATCCATTCCGGGTAGCCCGCGTTGACCACGGCAGTGTAGCCCGTGTAGGTGGCGGTGTTGATGCCCACAGGACCGGGCGTGATCTGCGAGGTGGCCACGATGTCGGTGAACTCCTGCGTGGTGAGCCAGCCCTTCTCCTCCACCACGTCGTGCTGGATGAGGGCAATGGTAGCCAGACCTCCGCCGAAGCTGAAGACGCCGATTTTCAGGAATGTGAAAAACAGTCGCAGGAAAATCATGAGGCAACCTCCTTTCTGTTTGTCAGATAGCCGTAGAGAGTGCCGCCGAGGATGGTGGCCAGCACAATCCACACGGGCGACACGCCGAGCAGATAGATGAGCAGGCATGCCACAATGGGAATCCAGCAGTTGCGCAGGTTGATGCGGGCCGTGCGTGCGAGGTTGAACACCGGTGCGGCAATCAGCGCCACCACGGCGGGACGTATGCCTTTGAACACAGCCTCGAACAGGACATTGTCGCGGAGCTGCCGGAAGCCTATGGCCAGACACAGGATGATGGCGATGGGCATCAGGATGTTGCCGGCGATGGCGGTCAACGTGCCGGGAATGCCCCGCAACCGGTAGCCGATACTCGTGGCCATGTGGACGGCGAAGATGCCGGGCAACGCCTGCGATACGGCCATGAGGTCCAGAAACTCCTCCCGCTCCAACCAGTGGCGATTGTCAACCAACTCCTTCTCCATCAACGGAATCATGGCATAGCCGCCTCCGATGGTGAAGGTTCCGATTTTGAAGAATGACCAGAAAAGTTGATGCAGTCGGACCATAGTGTGGTTAATAGGCGGCAAAAGTACGATTTATGTTGGTATGTATTTTTCCCTTTTTGAAAAATTCAGAAAGAAGAAGATCAAGCTATAATATAATTGTAATAATAACTGGATTTTTTTCTGGAAATTAAATTTTATTGTTTTGATTATCAATAATATAGAATAAAATGCGTAAAAAATACGCAATTTGATGCCGAGTGTATTGGGTAAAGTTGTATTTTTGCGTAAAATTTACGCAATTAAAAACACATGCTATGAGTTACACATATCAATATCCGCATCCCGCTGTGGCAGCCGATTGTGTGGTGTTCGGCTTTGATGGTCGCGAGCTGCAGGTTTTGCTGATTGAGCGCGGATTGGATCCGTTTAAAGGAGCTTGGGCTTTTCCGGGAGGTTTTATGAGGATGGATGAGTCGGCGGAGGAGTGTGCCCAACGGGAACTCCGGGAGGAGACTACGTTGAACGTGCAGGTGCTAAAGCAGTTGGGGGCCTTCTCGGCAGTGCATCGCGACCCGCGCGAGCGTGTGGTGTCGATTGCCTTTTACGCCCTGGTGCGTCCTTCCGATGTGACGGGGGGCGATGATGCCAACCAAGCCCGTTGGTTTGCGCTTCGCGATGTGCCGCAGCTGGCCTTCGACCACGATTTCATTCTCCGTAAGGCTATGCAGCGTTTGCGCGAGGACATTTATTTTGAGCCAGTAGGCTTTGAACTGCTTGACCGCGAGTTCACTATGTCGGAACTGCAGCGGTTGTATGAGGCCATCTTGGGGGTGCGCTTCGACCGCCGGAATTTCGAGAAGAAAATGCTCCAGACAGGCATCTTGCAGTTGGCGGAAGAGGATGAGGCGGATTTCATGGATAGGGCAGCCCCTCTGGCGTGTGAGCCGGCCCCGACATACAGCCTTTCGAAGCCCCAACAGGGCAAACCGGCTGGCAAGGTTTTCTTTGGGTCAAAACGGGAGATGAAAACCATGAGCATCGATGCGCTTTTCGGCAGCAGCGACAGACTGTCGGAACCCCAGCCAAAAAAGGTGGGCAGAAAAGGCCGGAAATTTTCCTTCAATAAAGAAAAATATGATCATTTCAAGCAAAACAATAATTTTCGATTCGAATTTTAAACATTGAATTATTTACCCTTAAAATTTACCAGTATGTTTTTATTTTCAAAAAAATCAAAAAAACAGAATCCTGCAAAAGAATCTAAGGTGGTTGTCAACCAGAACGCATCTGAGAAGTCAGAAGCGGCGGAAAACAAAACTCGGGAAGTCGGCCAGGGAGACAAACTCAAGGTTTATAACTTGATAATCCTCGACAAGAGTGGCTCGATGGGATCCATCGCTGAAGCCGCGATTTCGGGTTTCAATGAAACCGTGGGAGGGATTCGTGCGGCGCAAGAACGGTATAAGGATTCGCAGGAGCATTTAGTGTCACTGTTGGTGTTTTGTAATTGTGACAAGACTTTCGTTTATGAGAATGTGCTCGTGTCCAAGGTGAAAGAGCTCACCTCGAAAGATTATCGTCCGTGTTGCGGCACCCCTTTGTATGATGCTATGGGCTTGTCGCTGAACAGATTGTACAAGCAGATAAAAAACGAGGCTAATTCCACCGCCGTGGTGACGGTGATTACTGACGGACTGGAGAATGCCTCCCGGGAGTATTCAGGAAGCGCCATCAAGGCATTGGTGGACAAGCTGAAAGAAGAGGAAGGGTGGAATTTTGCCTATATCGGTGCCAATCAGGATGTGGAAAGAGTGGGGAGTATGTTGTCCATCGGCAATACCATGGAGTTCATGGCGGATGAAGAGGGTATGAGAATGGCATGGGAGAAAGAACGGAGGGCGAAGATGGCCATGTATGACCGTATGTCAATTGATGCCATGGAGTGCCATGAAATGAGTTCAATAGAGAGAAAACATTATCGTGCACGTCGCAATTGCGAGGAAAGGAATTACAGACGCATGGAAGAATTTGCCGACAGAATCACGCCTAACAACATCAGCGCGCTGAGGGAGAATGAGATTTTCGTTTTCGGCAGCAATTTGGAGGGGATGCACGCCGGGGGCGCGGCACGGACGGCTGTTGAGCAATTCGGCGCCGTGATAGGCCAGGGTGTGGGCCTGCAGGGGCAGAGCTACGCCATCCCGACCATGCAGGGCGGTGTGGAAACCATTGAACCGTATGTGCGGGAATTTTTCAGGTTCGCCGACCAACACCCGGAACTGACGTTCCTCGTGACCCGTGTCGGCTGCGGCATAGCCGGCTTCACCGACAGCGAAATCGCCCCGTTGTTTGTCTCAGCCATCCATCTCCCGAATGTTCATCTTCCCAAGAGCTTTTGGGAGGAAATTGTGTAACAGACCTTCCGCCTGTTATCGTCCGGTAGCGAAAGAAAAAGATTGTCTGAATAATTATCACCTCAATAACCGTTGTCACAAATGCGGCAACGGTTATTGTACTTTTGTATAACTTTTTGTATATTGCGCCGCTTTTTTCAAATGACAAGGAGGTCTTTCTATCAAAGGCTATAATTGACTGATATACTATGACTTGTAAGAAATTATTCCGAATATTGCCCATTGCCGTTATGGCGGTTTTATGCTCCTTTTTTCCCATTTCAGGAAATGCTGCCGGCGATTCCGGTGACGGTTTCCAGGCGGGACCGTTCATTATTGACCACGTGACGGACAGCTATGGCTGGCACATCTGTGGCGATGGAGACAAGAGCGTTACCATCCCGTTGCCCATCATTCTGATTGACGGCGGTCGTCCGGTAGTCTTCATGTCGGGCAAGCTTCACCACGGCCATGCGGCCTACAAGGGCTACGCGCTGGGCTGGGGCGACCAAAAAGGCTCCATCGTGAAGCTGGCGGATGACTATACCGGTCATTTGGAGGAGGGCGGCTGCTATGCGGTGGATCATGTGTGCAAGTGGAATATCTCTATCACCAAGAATGTGTGCGCCCTTTTCATCTCGTTGATTCTCATTGCCTGGATTTTCCTTTCGGTGGCCAAGCAGTACAAGCAGCGGCCCAACCAGGCCCCGCGGGGGATGCAGGCGTTGGTGGAACCCGTGATTGTGTTCCTGCAGGATGAAGTCATCAATCCATCTTTGGGAAAAAACGCAGACAAATATGCCCCGTATCTCCTTACGCTTTTCTTCTTCATCTTGTTGAATAACTTGATGGGGCTTATCCCGATATTTCCCGGTGGTGCCAACCTGACGGGCAATATCGCCGTCACCGGCATCTTGGCGCTGATCACTTTTTTCATCACGACGTTTTCTGCCGGCAAGGAGTACTGGGTGGACATTTTCAACACGCCGGGCGTGCCTTGGTGGCTCAAACTGCCCGCCCCGATCATGCCGTTTGTGGAGCTGATCGGCATTTTCACGAAGCCTTTCGTGCTGATGGTCCGACTTTTCGCCAACATCACCGCCGGCCATATCATCGTGTTGGGCTTCATATCTCTGATTTTCATTTTTGGGCAGATGGCACCCGCCCTCGGCTACGGCGTGTCGGTGGTTTCCATCTTCTTCTATATCTTCATGGGCTGTCTGGAACTGTTGGTGGCCTTCATCCAGGCATTTGTCTTCACCCTATTGAGCGCCATCTATATCGGCATGGCCTGCGGCCATGAGGAGTCAACGGAATTAGTGAAATAAACTTTTTTAACCAATTTTAAATTATACAATTATGTCAGTATTCACAACATTACTGCAAGCAGCCACAAATTTGGGTATCGGTCAGATGGGCGCCGGAATCGGTGCCGGTCTTGCCGCCATCGGTGCCGGTCTCGGTATTGGTAACATCGGCCGTGATGCCATGTCTGCCATCGCCCGCCAGCCGGAAGTTTCCGGTGACATCCGTACCAACATGATCTTGGCCGCCGCTCTTATCGAGGGTGTCGCCCTGTTCGCCATTGTGGTCTGTCTGCTCATCGCAATCGCGTAAGCTTATCAACGTCATCCCCGCGGTTGGCGGGGAGACGTTGTTTTTCTACGGAATCAAAAAAAACACTGTTAAATCATATATGGAACTCATAAAACCCTCATTTGGACTAATTTTCTGGATGCTTATCGGCTTCGGCATCCTGTTTTTCATATTGGCCAAGTTCGCGTGGCCGGTCATCACGGGCGGCATTGCCAGCCGCAACAAGAAGATCCAGGACCAACTGGACGAGGCCGAGCGCGTTCATGCCGAATTGGAGAACATCAATCAGAAACACCAGGCTATGCTGGCTGAAGCCAGGTCGGAGCGTGACGCCATCCTCAACGAAGCCCGCGTGGTGAGTGAGAAAATGAAAGAGGATGCCCTCCTCAAGGCGGAACAGCAGTCGCAGGCCATCATCGAAGATGCCAAGAAGGCCATCAACTACGAGAAACTAAAAGCCATCACGGACGTGAAGAACGAGATCGCCAACCTTTCCATCGAGATTGCGGAGAAGGTGATCGGCGAGGAGTTGAAGGACGAGGCTAAACAAAAACAGCTTATAGAAAAGTGGGTGAAGGATTGCAACCTGAACTAACCTTCCCCCAACGCATATGCGCTACCCGGGAGAGTTATGAACAAAAAAGATATGCATCAAGTCAAATCCAAACTGGCGCTTCTTGTGCTGGTTTGGATTTTGTGTTCAGGCATCCCGCAAGTTTCACGAGCTCAATTCTATAACGGTTCGCAGCTCACCTTCGGAAAGAACCGTGTGCAACACCAGAACTTCAACTGGCAGTACATGCGTGCCGAGCAGTATGATGTGTATTACTATCCCACTGGCCGGGCGCTGGCACAGTATGTCTTCTACAAAGTACCCGACTATATCCGTGAGATAGAACGTCTGCTCAACTACACCTCCCAGAAGAAGATACAGCTCATCGTCTATAACACGCAGGAGGATTTCCGCGAATCCAATTTTGCCTACGACGACGATGATTTCTACAACCAGGGCGGCGTCACCAACGTGTATGGCACCAAGATATACCTTTACTTTGACGGAAACCACGCCCATCTGGAGCGCATGATCCGCAGCGGCATCATGAACGTGTATGCGCATTGGCTTGTGCAAGGTGCCAGTGTGGGCTCCAACATGACCTACGATTATCTGATGGATGTTCCGAATTGGTATTTCAGCGGACTGGCCTCTTATTTCGGGGAGGCGTGGAACAACGACATTGACTATCATGTCAAGGACGGGATCCTTACCCAGCGTTACGCCGACTTCGACGAGCTATCGCCGGTGGACGCCACCTACGCAGGCCATTCGTTCTGGAAATATGTGGTGGACCTTTATGGAAAACAGGTGATTCCGAAGATTCTGTATAACACCCGTTCTTCCAAGAATATGGAGCGTGGATTCCTGTATGCCACCAAGACGCCGTATCGGGTGTTGCTGCTCAATTGGTACAAATACTATTATGTGATGTATCATCCGGATCAAAGTCGCACCATGCCCGTGGGCGACGGTCTGCTCAAGCGCCCGCGCCCCGCCCGCCATTACGGACAGTTCTGCTTCTCGCCCGATGGCGAATCCCACGCCTACGTGACCAACGAGGCGGGACAGATCCGCGTGTGGTTGAAAATGCCGGAGTGGAACAGGCCCCGCTGCATACTGAAGCGTTTCCAGAAAACCGAGGACAACCCCGACTACTCCTACCCGCTGCTTTCGTGGCATCCGCAAGGGGATGTGCTGGGCATGACTTTTGAGGACAAGGGACATTGCTATTATTACCCCTATAATCTGGAAAAACGGAAATGGGAAAAACGTTTTCTGGTGGATGTAGAGAAGATCACTTCGTGGTGCTATGCCCCCGATGGCAAGATGATGCTGTTTTCTGGTTTTAAAAACGGACAGTCCGACATATATTTATATAGTTTCCTGTCGCGCTCGTTCCAGAATCTGACCAACGACTTCTACGATGACTATGGCCCGGTGTTCATGAACGGTCAGCAGCAAATTGTCTTCGCCTCCAACCGGAGTGTGGATTCCATCGGACGGAAGGATGATTTCATGGAAGCCACTCTGAACCGATATCAGGATTTGTATATGTATGACTACTCGAAGAAGAATCCCGAACTTCTGCGGGTGACGAACACGCCATACGCCGAGGAATATAATGTTCAAACTGTAGGGCCGCAGCAGGTCCTCTACCTCAGTGACAAGGACGGTCTGGTCAACCGTTACATGGCCACCTTCGACAGCACCATCAGCCGGGTGGACACCGCTGTGCATTATGCCTATTATGCCAATAGTACGGCGCTCACTGATCGGGCGTATAGTATTGTGGAACAGGCGTATAATCCTGCCACGGTCAAGGTCGCCGACATTTCGTTGGTGGACAAGGTGAAACGCATATACCTTTCGATTCTGAATCCGCTGTTCACGCCGGATGTGTCGCCGTCGGTGTTCCATAACAAAATACGGCAGGAGATGGTAGGCGGTGCTGCCGTTAAAAGCGACAGTGTGAAGGCAACAGATTCCAAAACGCATGGTTTTGTGCAGGTCTATTCGGACGATGCGGGGACGGGTGTCGGGAACTCGGACATGTCGGATCGGGAAGATCCGGAGTTCTACATCCCTGTGGGTACGGGTTATCGGGTGCAGTATTCCATCAACAAGGTCATCACACAGGCCGACTTCAGTTTTCTCAACAATACCTATCAGCAGTTCACCGGTGGCACTTCGCCCATCTATCTCAATTCCGGTCTCAATGCCTTGTTTATGTTGGGTATCAATGATTTGTTTGAAGATTATCGGATAACAGGCGGTTTCCGCATAGGCTTGAATCTGCACAACTATGAGTTTATGTTGAGCTATGAGAATCTGGCGCGTCGCCTTGACCGGCAGATTATCCTGTACCGGCAGACAATCTCAAGTGAAGCCGGTGATTATTACATCAAGCAGGGTAATAACACGTTGTTTTACATCCTGAAATATCCGTTCAACAAACATCACAGCCTGCGGCTGACGTTGAAGGGACGGTACGAGACCTGCGTGTATGCCTCGTTGGGCGATGTGTCGTTGCAAAAACCGGATGACCGCCATGTGTGGGCGGGTGCCCGGTTGGAGTACATTTTCGACTCGTCCAAAGAGCTTTACACCAACTTGTGGCGCGGTACCAAGCTGAAGCTGTTTGCCGAATACGAGCAGCGGGCGGAACGTGAGACGATGAATCTTTTTGTGGTCGGCTTGGATGCGCGGCGGTCGTTCAAACTCTACCGTAACATGACGCTGGCCTTGCGTGCCGCCGCTTCCACCAACGTGGGTTCGGCGCGTCTGGTCTATTACATGGGCGGCGTGGACAACTGGGTAAGAGCCAAGTTCAACAGCGATATTTGGGTGGATCAGAGTAAAAATTATGCCTATCAGACACTGGCCACCAACATGCGCGGTTTCGCACAGAATATCCGCAACGGCACCTCTTTTGTGCTGCTCAGCGGCGAGTTGCGCATCCCCTTCGTGCAGCTGATTGCTGGTCGGAAACTCTCATTTAATTTCTTGAATTCCATGCAGTTGAATCTTTTTGGAGATGTGGGTACGGCTTGGACAGGCTGGACTCCCTATTCCGAGGATAACTGCCTTTATACCCGTTACATCTATTCCGGTCCGATTACGGTGATGGTGAAACGGCAGGTGGATCCGTTTGTGGGCGGGTTCGGCGTGGGCTTCCGCTGCTCGCTGCTGGGCTATTTTCTGCGTTTGGATTATGCGTGGGGTGTGGAGGATTTCAAGATTGCCAACAAGAAAGGCATGTTCATGTTCTCCATCGGAACGGATTTCTAAAGATTCCTAAAGATTCTCGTTGAGAAATGGTCGTACCGCACGGTCGAAGATGCCGTTGAGGTAAGCGATCATCATGCCGTAGTTGGACACGGGGATGCCGTGTTCGATGGCGGGCCGCAGGCGGTTGAGGAGTTGTCGGCGGGTGATCATGCAACCGCCGCATTGGATGACCATGGCGTATTGGCGGATGTCGGGAATCTGGTTGAGACCGGCCACGAAGTCGAAATACAGTTCTTTGCCGGTGTGTTGTTGGATCCAGCGGGGCAGTTTGCCGCGTCCGATGTCCTCGCAGGAGGTGCGGTGCGTGCAGGATTCCAGCATGAGGATGCGGTCACCGTCGTGCAGTTGGTCTATTTTGGGCGTGCCTTGTAGATAGTGCTCGAAGTCGCCCTTGTGGTGGGCCAGCACGATGCTGAAGCCCGTGAGCGGGACATTCTCCGGGACTTCCTGTGCCACGCGGGCGAACATCTGGCTGTCGGTGACCACCAGCGCGGGGATCTCGTGGTTGGCCAGCCATGCGGCCACCTTGTCTTCTTTCAGCACTACGGCAATGGCGTCGTTGTCGAGGATGTCGCGGATGAGCTGCACTTGCGGCAGGATGAGCCGTCCCTCGGGGGCTTCCGAGTCAATGGGGGTGACCAGCACCACGGTGTCGCCCTCCCGGATGATGCCGCCCAACAGGGAGTGCGAGATGTAGGCTGACGGGGGCATCTTGGCCACAACGGCCTTTAGCATGGCGGCGATGCCGTCGCCTGTTTTGGCGCTCACCTCGTACATGTTGTCCGCAAGGATGCCGTCGGTCACACGCCGAGGCTCTTCCAAGTCGGATTTGTTGTTGACGATGAGGAAGGGGATCTCGTATTCGTGGAATTTGTCCATCAGCATGCGCTCCGGCTGGCCACACGCGTGGTCGGTGGTGACGAGAATGGCGAAGTCGATGGTGGGCAGCACGTCCAAGGTCTTCCGGATGCGTTTCTGCCCGATGGTGCCTTCGTCGTCGATGCCGGCGGTGTCGATGAGGATGACAGGTCCGATGCCGAAGATTTCGATGGACTTGCGCACTGGGTCGGTGGTGGTGCCGGCGTGTGCGTCCACGATGGCGATGTCCTGGCCGGTGATCGCGTTGATGAGCGAGCTTTTGCCGTTGTTGCGCCGCCCGAAGATGCCGATATGCGGTTTGTTTTCTCTACCTTTTGTCATAATGCTTTTATTTGATGCAGCCGTAAAGGTCGTATTCGGATGCTTCCGTGATCGTCACGGGGTAGAACTCTCCAATGGTGAGAGGCTTTTCCTTGGTGACGAGGACGCTGTTGTCCACGTCAGGCGAGTCGAACTCGGTGCGTCCCACGTAATGCTCGCCCTCTTCCGAGTCGATGATGACCTTGAGGGTTTGGCCCACCTTGGCTTCGTTCAGTTCTAAGGATATGGTTTCCTGTAGCCGCATGATTTCGCCCACGCGGCGGGTCTTGATGTTTTGCCGGATGGGGTCGCCCAAGGCGTAGGCGGGGGTGTCTTCCTCCTGCGAGTAGGCGAACACGCCGAGGCGTTCGAAACGGTTGCGACGCACAAACTCGACGAGTTCCTTGTGTTGTTCCAGCGTCTCGGTGGGATAGCCGGAGATGAGCGTGGTGCGCAGGGCGATGTCGGGCACCGTCTCGCGGATGCGGGCGATGAGGTCGTAGATGTATTGCGAGCTGCCGCCCCGCCGCATGTCCTTCAGGATGTCATCGCTGATGTGCTGGAAGGGGATGTCGAGGTAGCGGCAGAATTGCGGGTAGGCGTTCATCACGTCCAGGATCTCGTAGGGGAAGTTGAGCGGGTAGGCGTAGTGCAACCGGTACCATTCGATGCCGCGCACCTGTGCCAAGGCTTCCATCAGGTTGGCCAACTCGCGCTTGCCGGTGAGGTCGATGCCGTAGTAGGTGAGGTCCTGCGCGATGAGCATCACCTCCTTCACGCCCTGGTCGGCCAGCTTGCGGACCTCCTCTACCAGCAGGGGAATGGGCTTGGACACCTGTTTGCCGCGGATGAGCGGGATGGCGCAGTAGGAGCATTGGTGGTCGCAGCCTTCTGACACTTTGAGGTAGGCGTAGTGGGGTGGGGTGGAGAGCAGCCGCTCGCTGGTGCCTAACAGGTCGAAGTCGTTGGACTCCATGAGCTTGTGCAGCTCTGCGAAGGTGTAGAAGCCGTCCACCTCGGGCAGCTCGGCCTCCAAATCCGCCTTGCAGCGTTGCGCCAAGCAGCCCACCACATACAGCTTCTTGATCTGGCGGCGCATCTTGCGTTCCACCTGCACGAGGATCTCGTTGACCGACTCCTCGCGCGCGTCGCCGATGAAGCTACATGTATTCAGGATGACGATGTCGCTCTTCATGTTGCCTTCGAAGAAGACGCGGTGTCCCAGCTTCTGCAGGCGTGCCGCCAGCACTTCCGAATCCACGATGTTTTTGGAACATCCTAAGGTTATGATATTTACAGTCATTATTTCCGTAGATTTTTAAAATGGCAAACCTACATTTTTTTTCGGAATTTTTTAAACGATGGGATTATTTTATCCGTTCGGTCGTTTTTATAAAATGAAAAAGGAAATACCGATGACAGTGTGGGTTTTGTTATGGTCATTGTTTTTTTAGACTAAAGGAAAAAAATGTACATTTGCAACGGCAATTCTGTGGAGTCTTCCATTGGAAGGATGCCATCAACCACGCCGCTGTATAAGAATGGAAAAAGTGGTAAAACGAACTGACAATCAACAGGATGATGTTGTTGTCAGCGCAGAGCGAAATGTTTCTGTCCATCCCGAGGCGAAAAAAAGCCGCATCGGGAAGTCGGTGGAGTATGCCCTGCGGCCGGATACGCGCTACTGGTTTCCGATCCGGGCCACGTACCATCGTGCGCAGAAAGTCTATGACCGGTTGACGGCACTTAACGATGATCGCCTTGAACCGTATCTTCCAACCATCTGCCGAATTGAAATAGAGGAAAAAACGGGAATGTCGGTTGTGAAAGAGGAACCATTGGACAAGGGATTGCTGTTCATGCGTGCCGCGCTCAGCGATTTCCGTGCGTTGCTGGATGATTCCATACGGATCCCAGGAATGACACCCTATTATAATCATTTTCGTATCAATGAGTTTGGAAAAAACGAGTTGTTGACGGTGCCAGACCGTCAGATGGAGAGCTTCAAAATCATTGTCGAATCCCGCAACCAGAATATTATCGTCAAGCAATCAGAGATGCCGAAGATCATCGAAGGCGACCGCGTGGTCGTTACGGACGGCGCTTTCGCCGGCGTGGAAGGTGTGGTGATGAAATACAAGCACCAGAAGCGCGTGTTTGTGCAGTTGCACGGCGTCGGCATCTACGCCACGGCCTACGTGCCGGGAGCGTGGCTGCGGAGAATTGGAATATAAACAAACAAGAACAACAGTATGAGGCAAGTAAAACTTTTCAAACAAGAAACTTCCATACAAGCAATTTTGTACATCTTGCAGAAAATGGGTGGTACGTGTGATATTCACAAGTGTCATAAGATTCTGTATTTTGCTGATAATGAACATTTGTCAAAATATGGCCGTTCGATAACTGGCGATAACTATATCCGTATGGATTTTGGACCTGTACCTACGTGTATTTACGATTTATTCAAGGCCGTGAGAGGAGACAGTTATTTTGCAGTTGAGGCAGAGGAAGTGCGTAGTAAATATTTCCACTTTGTGAATAGTAAAGACATTGTAGCAACTGCTTTGCCGGATATGAACTATCTATCGGGGAGTGATGTTGAAATGCTTGATAAATACATAGCGGAGTTGAAAGATATGGATTTCGGTAAAGTGTCAAATCTTTCTCATGGCTATGCTTGGATGAATACAGCACAGAATGGGGTGATTAGTGTACATGACCGTTTGACGGAAATGGGTGATTCGGATGAGTATATAAAGTATATCGAGGATCAATTGCGTGCTCAGGAGGCTGTGTTATGATGGAAATACCCATGACGGCAATAGCCGGCAGCATACAGCGTGGGGACATCCTTTTGTCAGAATTTGACGGCATAGACCATCGGAAATTTTTCGTGGTTATGGGTATAAGCGAAGACAAGGTGTGCGGTTTCTTTTTCATTAACTCCAATATACATCCCGCTATTTTCAACAAACAGGAGCAGTTGGACCTTCAATACCCTATGTTGCAAAGTGATTATAATTTCTTGAAATACAACTCTTTCCTTTGTGCTTCAAATGTGATAGAGCGACGTTTGTCTGATATTTCGGAGGGTATTTGTGAAGGTTCCACGATGGTAATTGGTCGCATGAAAGAGGAACATATTCAGGATGTAGTGAATATGGTACGAGTTTCGAATGTGATTAGTGAGCATTATAAAAAGATGTATTTTTATTAATCTGTAAATTTTCAACGGCTAACCCTTATTACAATTTCCCAAATTCCTAATATGGGCATAATAGCAAGACAAAGCATAAAAGGCACCATTGCCACCTATATCGGGGTGGCCATCGGCTTCGTGACCACCTTTTTCATCCTCACGTCGTACCTGACGTCGGAGGAAATCGGTCTCACGCGCGTGCTGGTGGATGCCGCCACGCTGTTCAGCTCGTTGGCGCTGCTTGGCACCAGCTCCTCCACGTTGCGCTTCTATCCTCATTTCAAGGATGATAGCCCCAATCAGCAAGGCCTCTATTTCTGGACGCTGATTATTCCGTTTGTAGGTTTCCTCCTCTTCTTATTATGCTTCTTTGTTTTCAAAGGATTAATAATCAAAGCATTCCAAGAAAATTCGCCTCTTTTTGTCAACTACGTCCAGTACACTCTGCCTATTGCCTTCTTTATGTTGTATATGTCTGTATTCGAGGCAAATGCAACCATTTTGGAGCGTGTGGCGATTCCGCGGGCCATCCGCGAGGTTTTCATCCGTGTCGGGTTGTTGGTCGGGTATTTGCTGTATGGCCTGTGGCACGTGATCAGTTTGGACGGACTGGTGGTGGTGTTCTGTGCCACGTATGGGTTAGGAGCGTTGCTGAATTTGTGCTATTTGCTTTTCTCACAGAAGATTTCGTTTAAGCCGGACTTCAAAAAGATCACGCCGGAGTTGCGCCGTGATTTCCTGTTATACACCGCCTTTCTGATTACGGCGGCGTTGGTGGGCAGTGTGATGCCCACGTTGAGCAGCTTCTTCATCAGTGCCAAGATGGGCTTGATGTTCACGGGTGTCTATGCCATTGCCAACTACATAGCCACCATGGTGGAGATTCCGTCGCGGTCGTTGAACGCCATCGTGCAGCCGCGCATTGCGGTGGCGTTGCGGGCCACACCCGCCGACTTGGCCACGGCCACCCGATTGTATCAGAAAGTGTCGTTGAATCAGCTGCTTGTAGGTATGGTCATCCTTATCCTGATATGGATTAACATCGACCTCTTTTTCGATATTTTGCCCAATGGCGACCAGTATGCTGCGGGCAAATGGGTTGTATTGATTCTGGCCACCTCCAAGTTGTTGGGTTCGGCCTTTGCCATTGGCGGTTCGGCGCTCGGCTACACCCGATGGTACTATACTTCCTTGATTTTCACGCTGATACTGATGGTGTCGTCTATCTTGCTGAACAATTATCTGATTCCGATATGTGGTATTGAGGGTGGTGCGTGGGCCACGTTGGGGTCCAATGTTGTTTATTACATCTTGTTGCTGGCGTTTGTCAAGTGGCGTGTGGGCACCTATCCGTTCTCTACGGGGCAGATTAAAGTGCTGGCCGTGGGACTGTTGATAGTGGTTTTGAACTATCTGATTGTTTTGGGTGTTGGAAAGATTGTGCCGGAGCCTACATTAGCCTTCCGTATCGGGGAGGCTGTGGTGCGCACGGGCATCGTGTCGGTGGTGGGCCTGTTGGCGGTCTATTACTGGAACGTCTCCCCGGATGTGAACCGGCTGATAAGAAAAGGATTTCGCCAAATCGCCAAATGAAAAATCGTAAAGAGGATGGCGTTTATGTGGTGCCCATCGGATGCTTGAAACCATAGGCCGTGTCGGTCCCGACAAGGGCGGCTGGTGGAAAGTGGAGGAAAAATACTGATTATACAAAGACCATAATAACGAAATGATGAGACGGTTGAAGATATGGCTGCTGTGCGTTGCCATCCTGACGGTTGCACGCGCCCAGAACATCTTGCCCGACAATATGGTAACTGCCGACTGCACAACCGATGCGGAGGTGCAGAATTGGGGTATCGTACAAGGAGGTATCAGTCAGCCTCTCTCCCACATGTACGCTCAGCCTTACATTGGTGACATTGACAACGACGGTCAGACCGAGATTGTTACGGTCGGGTATTATGATTCGCCTACCATGTCCTCATCCATTATCGTATATGGTTCGAATCTGCAACTTAAATATACCATCAACACCAGCCCGATGTATGTTTATGGTGGTTATCCTTTGGCTGTTGGCGACGTGGACAGGGATGGGATAGCCGAGTTATTAGTACAAAACAAGGATGGCTTTCTGCGCTGCTACCATCATGATGGAACCTTGCTTTGGACATCTAATGTGTCTTTGGCGGCGACGCAGAACCAAACCCCTAATCTTATTCTGGCCGATGTGAATGGGGACAGCATCCCGGAAATCTGGTCTATGCAAAAAATTTTCAATGCCGTGTCGGGTGTGGCATTGATGTCGGTACCGGAACTTATCGGCTACTCCCATCTCTACATGGGTACGGGAGGAGAATCCTTGATGCCGATATTCGCCGATTTTGACAATGACGGCATTTTGGAGTTGGCTGGTGGCAACAAAGTCTATAAGTTGAACATTACGAATAGTGCTGGCACAACAGGAAACAGCGCAACCCTTTGGAAGATTATCACTACTGACGGGGTTGGTGACGGGCTGACCTCCGCGGCGGATATTGACTTAGATGGCTATCTGGATTTAGTGGTGGTGCAAACCGGCCGTATGTATGCATGGAAGCCCTACAGCGGTGCAGGGAGCAGCCCCGAACTGATTGCCAGTTGCTCATACAGTTCCAGCACGGCTGGCTCTCGCGCTTTGCTGACCGATGTGAATAATGACGGATATCCAGAAATCTTATTCACCTTCGCCTACAAAATCACAGCCTACAGATATACGCCTGTGACCCAAAGTCTGCAGCAGATGTGGCTGAATAACACTAGCGACGGCTCAGGTGCCACGACCATGACCGCTTTTGATTTCAATCAGGATGGTTCTGTGGAGATTGTATATCGCGACGAATCGGATCTGCGCATCATTGACGGGACCACGGGAAATAACATTGCCACGTTCGCATGTGTGGCGCCCACAGCTGTGGAATATCCCGCTATTGTGGATTTGGATCGGGATGGGCAGGCGGAAATCATCGCATCCTCCAATAACTATGACAATAATCAAGACAAGCATGCAAAATTGTTGGTCTTCCAGAGTCCTGCAAATACTGTTTGGGCCCCCGCGCGTTATGTTTGGAATCAGCATGCTTATAATGTAATCAATGTCAACAATGATTTGACGATTCCCGCGGTGAACTTCAACCCCGCCACTTCCTTCACCGATCCGCAGGGTGTGGTGCGTCGGCCCTTCAACAACTTCCTCCAGCAGGCCACTACCCTCGACCAGTACGGGAGGCCCTACTCACGAATGTTAAATGTTTCAGCCACAACAGATACAAGCATTACCTACGGGAACGGTACATTCACCTATTCATTCAAGTTTTGCAACACCGGCGGACGAATCCTGGAAAACCCATTCAGCATAACCTATTATGCAGACAGTTATCGTGGTCCGGTAATTCGGACAGAAATCGTTAACAGCGCCCTGTCAGTGGGCAATTGTATGACACGCACCGCACAATTTACGGAGGCCGAGTTGCTGGCATTCCCGGGTTTGGAGCATATTGTGGTGGCGGTTAACGACAATGGCACGGGGGTGGCGCAGACGGGCGGCCAGCAGGATGAATGTGACACCACCGACAACTTTTTCGTGTTCCCCGCCAATCCGTGCCACATTCCCACAGACACCGTCACAGCCGACATTTGTGTCAACGAGCCCTATTCCGATGAGAATTTCAGCATTTCCACATCGGAAACGGGAACGGCAGGCACGTCCTATTACCGGCGCACATTCCAGGTGGGAGGCTGCGACAGTGTTATCGTTTTGAAGTTGCGTGTGCACCCCCGATACGATTTGCACTTCTCGGAGACGATCCCGGAAGGCACGACATACAGCCGTTACGGGATGTATCTGCACGAGAGCATGATGGAAGGGCAAAGTCATATCGATACATCCGTCACATACCAAAGCATATACGGTTGCGACAGTATCGTAAATATAAGCATACAGATAGCGTCGAATGTCACCTTATATTTGCCCAACGCCATCACCCCATCCAAAGCCGACGGGCAGAACGACTACTTCTTCATCCCTGAGAAGATCCGGAACCAGATGGCCGATTTTAAAATCGTCATCTACAACCGGTGGGGGGAAATGGTCTTTTATTCCACCGATAAGGCTTTCGCTTGGCATGGGGATTACAAAGGTAAGATATTCTACAACAGCGTTTACCGGTATGTAATCCGCTATTCGGACCATTTCGGGGAGGAGTTCACCGTAAACGGCACCATCACGGTGTTGTAGGGGGGATAAAGTGTTGTTTTTGCCATTTTAGGCGGAGGATGATGAATTTGTAGTATTTTTGCATTACGAAAAAAGTTGTAAAAAAATGCGTAATTAAGAAACCACTATGTATTTTGAAAAAGCTGTATTTGTATGACCAAACACGAAAAATATACTAATTTGCTGAAACTTCAGATTGAGACACTGAAAAAGGAAAATCGTTTTCTGGAGTTTAAATCCAATTATCAGGATTATACTCGATTGGGGAAATATATTTCTGCATTATCCAATGGCGCGTGTTTGGACCATCAGGATTCCGCATATCTCTATTTTGGTGTGGATGACACTTCGCTTTCAGTTAAGGGTACAACATTTGACATCTCCAAACAGAAAGCGGAAGGCAATCAGTCTCTTGAAATATATCTTCGCAGAATGATTTCACCCAAGATTACATTTGAAATAGAAGAGTTTTTATACGAAGGGAACCAGAGATTGGTGGTTTTTTGTTATTCCAGCTGCAGCCAATGAGCCAACTTACTATATGAACAAGCCCTATATACGGGTCGATAGTCACGTTACAGAGATGACACCTTACACCGAATGGATGCGCGAGATTTACATGAGTCGTGTGGATTGGAGTGCTCAAATTGTGAAGGAAGCTACCATAGAGTCTCTTGATAGTAAAGCTATCAAGGTGGCGCGTGATGGGTATAAGGAAAGGTTCCCAAATTTATCAGCAGAATGTGACAAATGGAGTGACGAGGTTTTTTTAGATAAAGCTAAACTAACCATCAATGGGCAGATCACCCGCACTGCTTTACTTTTGGTGGGCAAAGAGGAATCGGCATCTTTGTTGGATAATATTGCTCAAATTGTATGGAAATGTTTTCAGGACGGGAAAGTATTTGGTGATATTTTTACCATTCCTTTCGTTCTGTCAACTACAAAAGTGCTTAATAGCATACGGAATTACAGGTTTAAGATTTATCCACAAAACTCTTTGATTCCAGCTGAGATATGGAAATATGACACGAATACCATTCTGGAATGTATGCACAATTGCATCGCACATCAGGATTATCTGAAAAATGCTCGAATAGTGGTCACAGAGGATTCCAGCCAACTTACTTTTGAAAATGAAGGGGGCTTTTATGAAGGGTCTTATGAGGATTATATAATGGGATTACAAACGCCGAAACATTATCGTAATTCCTTCCTCGCAAAAGCTATGGTAAATGTAAAGATGATTGATACACAAGGATATGGGATTCATACAATGTTCCAAAAACAGAGAGAAAGATTTCTTCCTATGCCTGATTATGATGACTCAACGCCATCAAAGGTGGTTTTGCATCTTCCAGGCAATATTGTAGATGAAAACTATAGTAAGATTCTTATGGAACGTCAGGATCTTTCGTTAAGTGAAATTGTCTTGTTGGATCGGGTTCAAAAGCATAAATCTATTTCTGTGGATGCAGTTAGTATGCTTCGAAAGAAAAAACTCATTGAGGGGAAAAAGCCGAATTATTATGTGGCTAAATTGGTAGCACAAAATACTAATCAGAAAGTAGAATATTCAAAACATAAAGGATTAGATGAGAAGAAATGTGAGCTAATGCTTGTGCAGTCTCTACATGATCATGGTTCACTTACAAAGCGAGAGATTGTGAGCCTTTTGAGAGATCTTCTCCCAGATCAGTTGTCAGAGACGCAGAAAGAAACCAAAGTGGATAACATTTTACGAAAAATGAAGAAATCAGGGAAAATTATTAATCAATCTGCAGGAAATAGGTCTTCGTGGCTGCTCGTAAAATAGCTTTTTACGAGCAAATTTACGAGCAAATTTACGAGCAAATTACATATATTTAAGTTGTAAAATACTGATATATAAATTGATGACTGTTGGCGTTTACGAGTAAATTTACGAGCAAATCACTTCCCTGAACTTACTACTTCTCATGCCTTGTGCGCTCTGTATCCTGTAGCTTGACTCCGCCCGTACCCCGTGGCTGCACAGCCGGCGCCCCGTTTGCCCGACGGGAGGGGTGATTTAGAAGGTAATTATTATGATGAATAAACTGGTACGGAATAAAATTGAAAATTATTCACATAGGGATAATGTGATGGGGATGGGTGTTGAGGTTGTTAAGGCGCGTG
>JAEEGG010006588.1_pt1 | contig 27192 bp, 26 predicted proteins | sample 9134161 | NCBI WGS metagenome assembly JAEEGG01 (sample SAMN16246543, study PRJNA631951) | gut metagenome | biome: gut microbiome; feature: rumen; material: CR-attached | host: Bos | place: Iran: Karaj | collected 2018-10 | reverse complement strand
GATGGCGGCCGCCGCACGCGCCCTCAAGGACTACAATCCCGAGCTTTCTGCCAAAGCACTCAAGCTCGCCATAAAGCTTTGGGACGAGAACTTCGAGGCTGCCGATCCCGAGAAGATGGCAGCCAATGCCAATAACCAGATGATGCGCCGCTTCAATATGGGCGACCAGCGCACCGGCGCAGCCGTTCAGCTGTGGCGCGCTACCGGCGAGCAGAAGTACAAGGACTTCTTCCTGCCCAAGGTCCTTGAGCAACTGAAGCCTCAGCAGGCTCCGGCCGGCGCTGCCGCCATGGGTGGATTCTTCCGCGGAGGCTCCAACCTCAGCACCGCCCTCGAACTCTATCCTTTCATGGACAAGGACTTCCAGAAGGCTGTCAAGGCCGCCGTCCCCGACTATGTCAAGGGCGTCGAGCAGGCTGCCAAGGAGAACCCTTACGGGGTTCCCGTCTCCGGCCGCGGCTGGGGAGGCACCGAGATCGCTCTCGGATGGGCATATAACAACTATATGGTGTGGAAGTACTTCCCGGACATGATCGACCCTGAGCTCGTGCTCAACGGCATGCATTTCATCTTCGGACGCCATCCCTACTCCAACGTTTCCTTCATCACTTCGGTCGGTGTTAACACCAAGAAGGTCGCCTATGGCAACAACCGCGGCGACTACACCGTCATCCCCGGAGGTATCGTCCCCGGCCTGATGATGATGAATCCCGACTACATGGAGCACAAGGACGACTATCCGTTCCACTGGGGCGAGAACGAGTGCTGCACCCGCAACGTGCCGCAGTTCGTGATGCTCACCCTCGGCGCCGAAGAGATCACCAAGGCTCTCAACAAGAAGAAATAAAACAAAGTCGCTATGAAAATCTTTGCACTCAAGCACGTCGCTGTGGCGGCCGCCGCGCTCATTGCGCTGGGCGGCTGCTGCGGCACGTCCGTGCCCGGTCCGCTCACGACCGGCGAGGACACGATAGTTTCAACCAAGTATGGCAAGATACAGGGCTACAACGATGCCGGTATCTACACCTTCAAGGGCATCCAGTATGCCAAGGCGGAGCGCTTCATGCCTCCTGAGTATCCCGACAAGTTCGACGGGGTGAAGAAATGCCAGGTCTATGGCCCGAAGGCCATGCAGAACCAGAATGTCCGTTGGAACGACCCTACGGACTACGATTTCGGCTTCCAGTTCAAGATCGAGTTCCTGAGCGAAGACTGCCAGGTGCTCAACGTGTGGACTCCCGCCCTTGACGGCAAGAAGCGCCCCGTGTTCCTGTGGATACACGGAGGAGGTTATGCCAACGGCTCCGCCATCTTCCTTCCCGCACAGGACGGAAGGTCGCTTGCCGAGAAGGGAGATATCGTGGTCGTGACGGTCAACCACCGCCTCAACATCCTCGGTTACATCGACTTGACCGCCCTTGGCGGCAAGTATTCCGAGTCTGTGAACCTGGGTATGCAGGACCTTGTCAAGGCGCTTGAGTGGGTCCATGACAACATCGAAGCCTTCGGAGGCGATCCCGGCTGCGTGACCATCGGCGGACAGTCCGGCGGTGGCGGCAAGGTGTCCACTCTCATGGCCATGCCTTCGGCGCAGGGCCTTTTCCACCGCGCCGTCGTCCAGAGCGGCTCGACGCTCAGGCAGTCCCTGCCCGAGCAGTCGCAGGCGCTCGGCCTGGCCGTCCTGGAGGAGCTCGGGCTCACTCCCGAGACGGCCGACAAGCTGGCCGAGGTCCCGTATGCCGAGCTCGAGGCGGCCGGCAACCGCGCTTCGCGCCGGGCCGGCGGCCGCTTTGCACCTGTCGTGGACGGCAAGTACCTCGTCCAGCATCCCTTCGATCCCGTTGCTCCTGAGTGCAGCCGCGATGTCCCGATGCTGATCGGTTCCAACCTGAACGAGTTCTGCTACACCAACAACGTGAAGTTCACCGTGGACGAGCGTACCCGCGCCGGCGTCATCTCACAGGCGACTGTCAAGGCCGCTCAGGGTGGCGCCCCGGCCTACGTGTACCTCTTCGAGTGGCAGTCGGCCGTCAATGACGGCGCTCTCGCCGCATGCCATGGCATGGAGCTCCCGTTCATGTTCAACAACGTCGCAGTCCAGCGCGAGATGACCGGCGGAACCAAGGAGGCCTACAAGATGGCCGACCGCGTCAGTTCCGCCTGGATCAGCTTCATCCGCAACGGCGATCCCAACACGAAGAAGCTCCCGAAATGGGAGCCCTTCAATGCTGAGACCGAGGCCACCATGGTCCTCGACAATACCAGCAAGATGCAATACAAAGAATAGTATAATGAAGAGAATCAGCATTCTTATCGCAGGGCTGTCGCTAATGGCGATGGTCCTGTCATGCAAACAGCCCGTTCCCGGGCAGGTCAAGGTAACCGGCGGTTGGATCCAGGGTGAGGTGACGGAGGACATGTGCATATACAAGGGCATTCCTTTCGCCGCCCCTCCAGTGGGTGATCTACGTTGGAAAGAACCTCAGCCCGTGATTCCCTGGGAGGGAGTACGCGATGCTCTTGAATTCGGGCCGGGTCCCGTTCAGGGTATGAATTTCCCCGGTTCAAACAACAGCGAAGACTGTCTTTACCTGAATGTATGGTCACCGGCGAAGACGCCGAAGGACAAGCTCCCGGTATTCGTCTGGATATACGGAGGAGGTTTTTCGATGGGTTCGTCGTCACAGTATGACGGTCGTCCGCTCGCGGAGAAGGGCGTAATTCTTGTGACCATCAACTACCGCGTCGGTCAGCTGGGCTATTTCGCCCATCCGGAACTCACCGCGGAGAGCCCTCACCATGTGTCCGGCAACTACGGCATAATGGATCAGATCGCTGCGCTGCAATGGGTGCACGACAATATCGCGGCTTTCGGAGGCGATCCTTCGAAGGTGACGATCTTCGGAGAGTCCGCCGGCGGTATCTCCGTCAGCATGCTCTGCGCCTCTCCATTGGCCAAGGGCCTGATCAGCGGCGCCATATCTCAGAGCGGCGGTTCCTTCGGTCCTGTGCGCCATCACTCATACCCCGGCGAGAACATGAAAACTCTCGCCATGGCCGAGCAGGATGGCGTCAAGTATGCTGAAGGTCTGGGCGCCAAGTCGCTGGCGGAGCTGCGCGCCATGGACGCCAGCGCCTTCGCGCGCCAGATGGTCGTCACCGGCGGCGCCTGGCCCATAGTCGACGGTTATGTGATCCCTGATGACCAGTACCGGATGTACGAGAACGGCAACTTCAACGACGTAAATGTCTTGATAGGATACAATTCCGACGAAGGTGCCAGCTTCGGTGCCAGCAATGTCCCTGAACAGCATGTCGCTGCAGTGGAGGAGCGCTATGGCCCCTATGCCGAGAAGCTCCTGGCGGCTTATCCTCTCGATGGCAGTTCGGTCGTGCCCAAGTCCGCCCGCGACCTCGGCCGCGATGCTTCCTTCGGCTGGCATACTTGGAGCTGGGCCCGCCTGCAGTCCGAGAAAGGCAAGGCCAATGTCTATATGTATTACTTCGACCAGCATCCGGACTATCCCGAGGATTCTCCTCAGTACGGTCACGGTTCACCTCACGGTCAGGATGTGGATTATGTATTCAAGAGTCTGCGCCGGGAGAATCTCCCCACTGACGGTTACCTCTCAGAGACCATGGCCACCTATTGGACCAATTTCGCCAAGTATGGTGATCCGAACGGAGAAGGCCTTCCCGAGTGGCCAAAGTTCACCAAGGACAACCACGTGACGATGGTCCTGACGGGTTCCGGCCCTCATCCAACGGCCGTTCCAGACGAGGACGCCATGTGGGTGCTCAACGAGTACTTCGAGTGGCGCCGCTCGCCCGAAGGCGCCGCCTGGGCCGCCGCGCAGCCGTGAAATGTAAACGGTTGGATATTAACTGATTAAGCAAAGTCCCTGTCTCGAAAACGAGACAGGGACTTTGCTTAATGCCTTGATACTCAAGGCTCTGTGTTGCACGATCTCTTAGACCATCAGGGCGCCGACAAGGCCGAGGATGGCGTAGAACTCCGGAAGGGCGGCGTAGATGAGGGTGTTGACCATGACGTTGTGGCCCTGGCTGACACCGACGATACCGTTGGCGCAGACCTTGCCCTGGCGGATGGCGGAGAGCATGCAGACGAGGCCAACGCAGAGGCCGATGCCGAAGACGACACCGCCGTCGTAACGGCCGGCGTTGAGGCGGTTGAGCATCATGAAGAATGCCACGAATCCATAGATACCCTGGGTGGCCGGAAGGGCGGAAAGAACCATGAAGGTTCCGGACTTCTCCGGAGCTTTCTTGAGGCCGCCTTCAGCGGCGTTGCCGGCGATGGTGGTGCCGAATGCGCTGCCGATACCGGCCAGTGCGAGCACGAGTCCGAGTCCGAGATAAGCTAAAATTGTGCTGAGCATAATGTTGTGATTTTATTTGTTGTTACTTATTATTTCAAGGGATTGAAATTGCGCCCCGAGCCTTCGTATCCGGAGTTCTTGAAGAACTCCAGGAAGTTGAGTCGCAACGGATGGACGAAGGCGCCGAGGGCGCACATCGCTATGTTCAGGGTATGGCCTATGACTACGATGACGATGAAGCCGATCCATGGGGCGATTGAGTGTCCGTCCCCGAGGACCATCTTGCCGAGGTCGTTGAAGGCGTAGCCGAGCATGGCTCCGGCGAGTCCGAGCGCATAGAGACGGAGGTAGCTGAGTACGTCGCCGAGCAGTCCGGTGGCGGTATTGTACGTGTCCCAAAGGCCGCTGCCGATATTGACCAGCGGGTTGCGGTGGATGTTGTTGAACACGAAGATACCTAGGGCCGAAACCACTCCGAGAGCTATGACTATCCACTTGGTCACAGAAGCGTCGATGACTCCGGCGAGCGCTATGCCGGCCACGACTACGCCGCCCACGATCAGCAGGGTCCAGCCCCAAGTCCCGAGGGACTCGAGGAAACCGTTGTTGCGTGTGGCGATGTATGTCTTGACTATCATGGCAAGGCACAGGTGGACTATACCGACCAGCAGCGAGAGCACCATGGCTCCGTCGTAGCCGGCAATCTCTGCAGGAAGGAATATGCCCTTGATGGGCTGGAACATCTTCCACTGGGAAATGTCCATGCTGAAGAAGGTGTGCATGAAGAATCCCACCACCAGCGTTCCGATGCCGAGCGTAACCACCAGCGGCGCCATGTCCTTGAAGCTCTTGACCCTCTTCATGAAGAGTCCGACGAGGATCAGGACGATGCCGTATCCTGCATCTCCCATGCAGAGCGCGAAGAACAGCAGGAAGAAGATGGAGAGGAACGGGGTGGGGTCGAATCCATCGTAGGACGGTCGGCCATACATGTCCGTCAGGACCTCGAACATCTTAACGAACTTGTTGTTCTTCAGCTTGATGGGAGGATTGTCGGCCAAAGCGGCGGTATCCTTGAGCCAGAGGGCGTCGGAGTGGTCCAGCGCGTCGGCGAGCTTCGCGTCGACCTCGCTGGGGGCGAAGCCTTCATAGACCGTCAGGCGGTCTTCGACCGCCGACTCTCCGGCCAGGGACGCGAGGTAGATGTTCAGCTCGTCGGTCAAGGCAGTGCGGCGCTCTTCCAAACCCGGAATCTCGGACTTGCGGTCCTCGAGATGCTTGCGGTAGCGGTCAATCTCCTTCTCCGTGTTCTTCAACATCCCTTCCAGCTCGTGGACGGTGGAGAGGGGAGAGTGCATCTCCGTAACGGGGAAGTCGGAGACGTCACCCGCTATGACGAAATGGATCTTCTTGCCGTCGTCGCAGATGACTTCCAGGGGATAGTCGGCGGTCCATGCGGGATCGAAGACTTTCTTGCGTACGCAGAAGAAATGGATGGGTACGCCGGCCTTGCCCAGGGCGTCCGCCTTGTCGCGGTCGTAGTCGCCCCAAGGGGCGATGACAGCCTTGGCGTCCTCCAGGCTGCTGCGCTGCTCCATGAGCTCGGTCAGGTGAGTGTCGATGCCGTTCTCCAGCGACTCTATCTCATGCTTGACCTGTCCGATGCGTTCCATCAGCTCCGTGGAGTGTTCGTCCACAGGTACGGAGGAACGTTTGATGTCGACGACTCCAAGCTCCCGGAGCTGCTCCAGGAACTTCTCCTCCTCGCCCTTGAGCAGGACGAAGGAATACTTGGTCATTTTCTCGATCATGCCGTCTCCTCCTCTTCTTCAAGTGCGTGACGTTCCTTCACGATTTTGGAGGAAGCCTTGGAGAGGTTCTCCTCGTCCTCCATATATCGTTTGATCTTCCTGATGGCCTCCTGGAATCCCGGGATCTGCACTTTCTCGTACAGGTTGACTTTCTGCGTGGTCTTCTTCCGCTGGTAGTCGAGGATGCGGCTCTTGTGCAGGCACACTTCCGATTCGATGCCCAGGCGGGTGAGCTCCTTGAGTATCCTCACGCCGTCGGCATACCATGCCGGTTTGGCGAAGGCGTTGAAGGGGAGGATATCGTAATGGATCTCCTTGAGCTCGGGCACCTTGACTCCGGCGACCTTGGCAGTGACCAGGTCGACGTCGGTGATGCGAATGAGGCTGGGCTCGAACTCGTTCCAAAGGGCGGCAAGATAGTCGTATCTCCTCCGGGTGGCCTCCAGGTCCGCAACAAGCTTGTCAGAATAGTCCTTGGCCTTGCGGACTTCGATCCGGAGGGCCGACTCCTTGTTCTGGAGGGTCGGCAACGCCTTCTGTCGGACCTTCAGCTGCTTGCCGAGGTTATTCAGCGATGTCTTATTGTATTGGAACTTTATAGCCATATCTATTATTCAGCGGGCCAGTATTTGTCGATGAATGCTTGCTTGATGCCGGTCTCGGCCTTGGTGAAGTATTTGGCGAAGAGCTCCCATGCCGTGTCGAGCATCTCGTCGATCTTGATGTTGACGTCGATGCTGAGGAGCCGGATCGCATATTCCTTGGCGTAGTCCAGGCAGCGGAGGTCGTAGTCCGACAGGTCGAAACCGTTCTCGAGCTTGGTCTTGGCGTTCTGGGCGTCGGCATACAGACGGACTCCGGCGTTCATGACCTGGCTGTGGTCCTCGCGGGTCTTCTTGCCCTGGACGAGCTGTTTGAGTCGCGACAGGGAACGGAACGGGTCCACGATGACCTTGCCCGTGTCGGTGTCGGCCCTGAGGAACAGTTGGCCTTCAGTGATATATCCGGTGTTGTCCGGGATGGCGTGGGTGATGTCTCCGTCGTTGAGGGTGGTCACGGCGATGATGGTGATCGAGCCTCCGGCAGGGAACTGCACTGCCTTCTCGTAGATCTTGGCCAGGTCGGAATAGAGCGAACCCGGCATGGAGTCCTTGGAAGGTATCTGGTCCATACGGTTGGAGACGATGGACAGGGCGTCGGCATAGAGCGTCATGTCGGTCAGCAGCACCAGCACCTTTTCATTCCTGTCGGCGGCGAAGTACTCCGCAGCCGTAAGCGCCATGTCCGGGATGAGGAGTCGCTCCACGGGAGGCTCCTCGGTCGTATTGACGAACGAGACGATCTTCTCGAGGGCGCCGGCATTCTCGAACGCGTGGCGGTAGAAGAGGTAGTCGTCGTTGCTCAGTCCCATTCCGCCAAGGATGATCTTGTCGACGTCCGCGCGGAGCGCGACGTCGGCCATGACCCGGTTGTAAGGCTGGTCGGGGTCGGCGAAGAAAGGGATCTTCTGGCCGGAGACCAGGGTGTTGTTGAGGTCGATGCCGGCGATGCCGGTCGGGATGAGCTGCGAAGGCTGCTTGCGCTTGTAGGGATTGACGGACGGGCCGCCGATCTGGCGGACTTCACCGTCAACGGCGGGACCGCCGTCGATGGGGTCTCCGTAGGCGTTGAAGAAGCGTCCGGCCAGCTGCTCGCCTACGCGGATGATGGGCGGATGTCCGAGGAATGCCACCTCTGCGTTGGTAGGGATGCCTTCGGTACCTGCGAAAACCTGCAGGGTGACGAGGTCGCCCTTGGTCTTGACCACCTGGGCCAGCCGTCCGTGGACGGTGGCCAGCTCGTCGTTGGATACGCCTTTGGCCTTGAGGGATACCGTGGCCTTGGTGATGGCGTCCAACTGAGTATAGACTTTCTGGTATGCTTTATTTGCCATTGGTTGCGAGGTGTTTGGTGATTTCGGACTGGTAACTGAGGAACTGCTCGCTCTTGAACAGGCTGTAGTTCATCTGGCGGAGGAGGTTGATGAGCACCTTGAACCAATCGCGGCACTTCTCATAATCGTCGAAGGCGAACTCCTTGGCGCAGATGTCGGACACGAGGTCCGCCATGTACTTCTGGCGCTCGATGGGGCAGAGGCTGTCTACGGGATCGAAGCCGTCCTGCTGGAGAAGCGCAAAGTCGATGAGTTCGGACTTCCAGAAGGATACGTGGTAGCTCATAGGCACGCCGTCGTCGCCGAGGATGTTGATTTGGTCGTTGGCTTCCTTGCCGCGGCGTACAAGCACCTTGAGGGCGTTGACCTTTTCGACCCATCCTTTCTCGACCGTGCGGTCGAGGAACTCGCTGATCTCGGGATACTCCAGGTACTTGGAGTATGAGTCGATGGGGTTGACGGCAGGGTAGCGCTTCTGGTCGGCGCGGTTCTGCTCCAGGGCGTAGAAGCAGCGGGCGGCTTTCTTGGTGGATTCCGTCACGGGCTCCTTGAGGTTTCCACCGGCAGGGGAGACCGTTCCTATGAAGGTGACGGCTCCGGTCTGGCCGTTGTTAAGGATCACGACGCCGGCACGTGCGTAGAAATTGGATATGATGGCCGAGAGGTCCACGGGGAATGCATCCGCTCCCGGGAGCTCCTCCATTCGGTTGGACATCTCGCGCAAGGCCTGGGCCCAGCGGGAGGTGGAGTCGGCGAGCAGAAGGCACCTCAGACCCATCGCGCGGTAATACTCGCAGATGGTCATGGCGGTGTAGACGGACGCCTCGCGGGCGGCCACCGGCATGTTGGAGGTGTTGCAGATGATCGTAGTACGTTCCATCAGGTGGCGTCCCGTGTGGGGGTCGATGAGCTCGGGGAACTCCGTGAAGATCTCCACGACTTCGTTGGCGCGCTCGCCGCAGGCGGCCATGACGATGATGTCGGCCTCGCCCTGCTTGGCGATGGCGTGCTGGAGCACGGTCTTGCCGCAGCCGAACGGCCCGGGGATGAATCCCGTACCTCCCTCGGCGATGGGGTTGAACGTGTCGATGACACGCACTCCCGTCTCCATGATCTTGAACGGGCGCGGTTTCTCGCGATATCCCTTGATGGCGACCTTGACGGGCCATTTCTGCGTCATGGTGACTTCGACGTCCTCACCGTCTTCGCCGGTCAGGACGGCGATGGCCTTGTCGATGTTGTACTGGCCGGCATCGACTATGGATTTGACGGTAAACTCACCCTTGAAGGAGAATGGTACCATGATCTTGTGAGGAAGCCAGCCTTCCTTGACTTCTCCGAGCCAGTCGGCGGCGACGACCTTGTCGCCGGCCTTGGCGACGGGCACGAAGTCCCAAAGTTTCTCATGATCGAGCGGGTCGGTATATTCACCTCTCTGGAGGAAGACTTCCTTCATCGTGGTCAGGTCGTTCTGCAGTCCGTCATAGACGCTGGACAGAAGGCCGGGACCGAGGGTGGCCTCGAGCATCTTGCCCAGGAACTCGACGCTGTCACCCTCCTTGAGACCGCGCGTGCTTTCGAAGACCTGGACGGAAGCCCTGTCCCTGTTCACCTTGATGACCTCCGCGAGGAGTTTGGTTCCTGCGAGGTCGATGAAGCAGAGTTCGTTCTCCGCCACAGGGCCGTTCACCTGTACGGTCACGAGGTTGGATACGATACCCGTAACTTTTCCGGTTGTGTTCATATTGTGTGGTTGTTATGTTTCATTGAATTCAACTCCCTTGAAGGTCCCGCGGATCTCTGCGACGAGCTTGCGTAACAACTCCCTGCCCATGTCCTTGTCGAGGGACATCCACCTGTCGATTATCTTCAGTTTGGCGATATAGCCCAGAAGGGCCGATACGTTGAAGTAGTCGAAGGTGTTGAGCTCGTCGATCTTGGCCCAGGTCAGGGTGTCGAGACCCTTCTCGCGCTCCAGCAGGTCGGAACCGTACAGGACCCTGCGGACTTCGTTCTCTTCCTCGAACTCGCCTTCGTCCTCCAGGAAGATGTCCTGGTGCAAAGGCCTCCCGAGCTTGTCGTTGAGGAAGCGTACCTTGGCGTTGCGGACGTTGAGGTCGAAGCGGAAGAACTCCCGAAGGAATGCATTGGGGTGCGAGAGCATGGACCGGTAGAACTCCGGCGTGAAATTCTCCTCCTCGTAACCGCTGAGAAGCAGGTCGATGAGGGAATTGTCCTTGTCGGAGCTCAATGCCCGGATCTCGTCGATGATCCCGCGCACGTATATCTTGTCGGACTTGTCAGAGTCCGATACGTCCATCGAGAGGACCGGGAGTCCGGCGATCAGATACTCGTAGTTGTCCATGGCCCTATCCGAAAAGAAGCTTTTTCGTAACGGGGCGCAGGTATTCGGTGATCAGCTCCTTGAAGGTGTCGTCGGTCATGCTGATGAAATAGCCGCCGTCCTTCGGGCCGATGGTGAAGCCTCCGGAGAGCTTCTTGGAGAAGGATGCGCTGACACCCTTGCCGAGGACTTTGGCGAGCTGTCCCTTGACGAATGGCTCGAGCTCGTCCTGGAGCGACGCGGGCAGAACCACGCTGAGGTCGGCGGAGTCGTCGGCATTGAACTTCTCGGCGATGGCCTGGAGGAACTGCTTGACGAAATCCGCGGAAGACAGGGTCTTGCCGACCTCCTCGCCGGCGAACTTGCCGATGATGAGGTTCTCTATGTCGCTCTTGGTGGCCTGGAAACTCTGGGCCGCCGCCATCCTGAGGTCGGAGGTGACTTTCTGCTTGTAGTCGTCCGCCTGCCTGCGGGCATCGGCGACGATGTCCTCCGCTTCCTTCCGGGCCTTGGCGACAATGTCTTCAGCCTGCCTGCGGGCCTCTTCGAGGAGCCTCTCTCCTTCTTCCCTGCCTTTGGACAAGCCATCGTTATAGAGCTTGTCCGTCAGTTCTTGCAGTTTGTTCATATGTTAGTGTTATTATGTGTTAGTTACAGTTTTAAGTAAAAGTCAGGTTCGCGGCCGTATCCTACCCGAGGAAACTGAGGAGGATACCGGCCGCGACGGCCGATCCGATGACGCCTGCCACGTTGGGGGCCATGGCGTGCATCAGCAGGTGGTTCTTGGGGTTGATCTCCCTTCCGACCACCTCGGAGACACGGGCGCTGTCAGGCACGGCGGACACTCCGGCATTGCCGATCAGAGGGTTGATCTTGCGTCCGTCCTTGAGGAAAAGGTTCCAGAGCTTGACGAAGAGGACTCCCGATGTGGTGGCGATGATGAAGGAAGTGAGACCGAGGCCGAAGATCAGGAGCGACCTTCCGGTAAGGAACTTGTCGGCCTGGGTGGACGCGCCTACGGTGAGGCCGATGAGGATGGTGGTGACATCGACGAGCGGTCCGCGGGCGGTCTCCGCAAGGCGTCTGGTCACACCGCTCTCCTTCAGGAGATTGCCGAAGAAGAGCATGCCGAGCAGCGGGAGACCGGAAGGCACGATGAAGGCGGTGAGGATGAAGCCGATGATAGGGAATATGATCTTCTCCTTCTGGCTGACGACGCGCGGAGCGGGCATCTCGATGAGGCGCTCCTTCTTGGTGGTCAGCAGGAGCATGATGGGCTTCTGGATGACGGGCACGAGGGCCATGTAGGAGTATGCGCTCACGGCGATGGCACCCATGAGGTCCGGTGCGAGCTTGGAGGAGAGGAAGATGGCGGTCGGGCCGTCGGCACCGCCGATGATGCCGATGGCGCCCGCCTCGTTGGGCGCAAAGCCGAAGAGGATGGACAGGAGGTAGGCCCCGAAGATACCGACCTGGGCGGCTGCGCCGATGAGCATCAGCCTCGGTTGCGATATCAGGGCCGAGAAGTCCGTCATGGCTCCGATGCCCAGGAAGATGAGCGGGGGATACCAGCCCATGCGGACACCCTGATACAGGGTGTTGAGCACGGAGCCGTCCTCATAGACTCCGATGTTGAGGCCGGGGAACATCGGGATGTTGCCGATGATGATGCCGAAGCCGATCGGAACGAGCAGCAGCGGCTCCCATTCCTTGACAATGCCCAGGGTAATGAATATGATGCCGATGCATATCATGATGATATGCGATACGGTCATATTGGCAAACCCGGTGAATTGCCAGAACTGTACTAGACTGTCGAATATGTTGCCCATGCCGCGATTATGCTATGGTGACGATCTTCGCTCCTTCCAGCACGGAATCTCCCTTGTGGACGTGGATGGCGGTGACGGTGCCGTCCTTCTCCGCCACGATGTCGTTCTCCATCTTCATGGCCTCGAGGACGGCCACTTTCTGGCCGGACTTGACGGCCTGGCCTTCCTTGACGGACACTTCGATGATGACGCCCGGGAGAGGGGAGTTGATGTCGGTGCCGGGGCCGGCGGGGGCTGCCGCGGGAGCGGCGGCCGGAGCGGGAGCCGCCGCCGCTGCGGGGGCAGGGGCTGCGGCCGGGGCTGCAGCGGGCGCTGCCGCGGGAGCGTTCTCCATTTCGACCTTGTAAGGGGTTCCGTTTACGGTTACATCTGCGATGTTTCCTTCGATGGCATTGATGGCGACTTCGTACTGGTTGCCGTTGATCTTGAATTTATATTCTTTCATGGTATGGATGTTATCTTGGTTGTTTTCTGAATATCCTGGACTTGTCGTTCCACGCGCTCTTGCGCGGCTGGAGCGTGATGACGAAAGGCTCGGCATCGTGCATGCTCTCGCTGAGGAAGCGGTGGAGCGCAAGCGCGATGGCCGCTTCCGTCTCGCCGCCGCACTCGGCCTGCAGGGCCATGGCGATGGCGAGGGCTATCTCCTCCTCGCGCCCGCCGGCAGGAAGCGATGCTACACCGGCCGCGCGCTCACTGCGCTTGAAGGGGTTGCGGAACTTGATCTGGCCGGAGAATACCTTGCCGGAGAAGTTGTAGATGGTGAAGAGGATGAGAAGCGCGAGGAATACCACGGAGATGCTGACGACGGTCAGGGTGTATCCGTGGGGGTCGTTCTCCTTGACGATATCGGACTTGGACTTCTGGTTGTGCCTGCCGTTGACCGAACGGGGAGACGGGGCTGCGGCATGTATGTCGTCGAACACCAGTTCCTTGGCGTCGGTGGCGAACTTGCTGATGCTCTGTCCTTCGGGGATGCCGACGGGAATCTCGATGCTGTCTATGACGGTGCGGCCGTCATTGCTGACGAGATAGAGAGTGGAACCCTCGCGGAGCGGGAAGTTCAGGTAGAAGGTGCCCTTCGAAGAGTTGCCGTCGGCGAAGAACACCGCTACCTGGCGTGGGCCGATCTTGGTGCGGAGGTCTCCCTTGACGATGGGGCTCTTGGTGAGGTTGGACGGGTCGTCGGTGAAGTAGCAGCCGGCGATGTTGACCGTGCCCTGTGAGGTATTGAACACCTCGACCCATGGCGTGCGCTCACCGAAGTCGTCCACCACCGAAGAGGTGTTGTCCACCATGGCTTCGGAGATGATGAGGTCGATGACGTTCTGTGCCCGCAGGGACACGACGGCCAGGACGAGGATGCTTACTGTCAATAGTCGTTTCATCATAAGCCTGCTACAAAGGAAGGTTGTCGTGCTTCTTGGCCGGGACTTCCTGCTGCTTGCAGCTGAGGGTCTCCAGGGCGCGGATCACGCGGAAGCGGGTGTTGCGCGGCTCGATGATGTCCTCGATGTAGCCCTTCTGGGCGGCCTGGTAGGGATTGCAGAACAGGTCGTTGTACTCCTGCTCTTCGACGTCCTTCAGCACGCCCACCGCGCCCTTGGCGCCCATCACGGCTATCTCGGCCGAAGGCCAGGCGTAGTTGATGTCGCCGCGGAGCTGCTTGCAGCTCATCACGATGTGCGCTCCGCCGTAGGACTTGCGCAGGGTGACGGTCACTTTCGGGACCGTGGCCTCGCCATAGGCGTAAAGGAGCTTCGCGCCGTTGGTGATGATGGCGCCGTACTCCTGCTGGGTGCCGCAGAGGAATCCCGGAACGTCCACGAGGGTGACGAGCGGGATGTTGAACGCGTCGCAGAAGCGCACGAAGCGTGCGGCCTTGCGCGAGGCGTTGATGTCCAGCACGCCTGCCAGGACGTCGGGCTGGTTGGCCACGACGCCGACGCTGCGGCCGTTCATATGGGCGAAGCCCACGATGATGTTCTTGGCGAAATCCTTGTGGACCTCGAAGAAACGGCCGTCATCCACGATGCTGGAGATGACATGGTACATGTCGTATGATTTGTTGGGATTGTCGGGGATGATCTCGTTGAGGCTGTCGTCCACACGGGATACGGGGTCGCCGGTGGGACACTCGGGAGCCTCCTCGCGGTTGTTCTGGGGGAGGAAGGAGAGGAGCTCGCGGATGGTGGCGATGCCTTCGTCCTCAGAGGCTGCGGCGAAATGCGCGACTCCGCTCTTGGAGGCGTGCACGACGGCTCCGCCCAGTTCTTCCTGAGTGACTTCCTCGCCCGTGACGCTCTTGACGACCGCGGGACCGGTCAGGAACATATAGGATGTGTTCTTGACCATGAGGGTGAAGTCGGTGAGGGCGGGGGAATAGACCGCTCCGCCGGCGCACGGACCGAAGATGCCGCTGATCTGAGGCACCACTCCGGAGGCGAGGATGTTGCGCTCGAAGATGTCGCCGTAGCCGGCGAGGGCGTCGATGCCTTCCTGGATGCGGGCTCCGCCGGAGTCGTTGAGGCCGATGCACGGGGCGCCGTTGCGCACGGCGAGGTCCATGACCTTGCATATCTTTTCGGACATGGTCTTGGACAGGGAACCTCCCGAGACCGTAAAATCCTGTGCGAATACATATACGAGGCGGCCGTCTATCGTGCCCTGTCCGGTCACTACTCCGTCGCCGTCGAAGTGCTGCGCGTCCATGCCGAAGTTGGTGCAGCGGTGCTGGACGAACATGTCGAATTCTTCGAAGCTGCCTGCGTCAAGGAGGCGTTCAAGACGTTCACGCGCAGTAAGTTTGCCTTTCTGGTGCTGGGCGTCGATGCGCTTCTGGCCGCCACCGAGCCTGGCCGAAGCCCTGCGCTCTACGAGTTCATTGATCTTATTCTGTTGTATGTTCATATGATATGAATTACTTATATTCCTTCAAATATATTAAAAATCCTTCAAAATGGCAAGAGCGTACAAACGAAAAGAGACATCCGCAAACGCGGATGTCTCTTTTTTTATATCAATTGTTCCGAAAGAAGTATCCTACTCCTCCGCGGGCTTCATGGTAGTATAGACGTTGGTGACGTCCTCGTCGTCCTCGAGGAGGTTGGTGAGCTTCTCGAGAGTGGCGCGCTGCTCGGGAGTGACGTCCTTGAGGTCCACGTTCGGGATGCGCTCGAAACCTCCGGAAATGAGGTCGTAGCCGTTCTCCTCGATGAACTTCTGGAGAGCTCCGTAAGCGGTATAGTCGCCATAGATGCTGATCTCGACGGTGACGTTCTCGTCCTCGTCCTCGACCTCCTGCTTGAACACTTCCTCCGCACCGTAGTCGATGAGCTCGAGCTCGAGCTCGTCGATGTCGATGGGCTTGGCGGGGTCTTCCTTGATGCGGAAGACGCACTTGTGGTCGAACATGAAGCTGACCGAACCGGTGGTGCCGAGCGAGCCGCCGCATTTGTTGAAGTAGCTGCGGACATTGGCGACGGTGCGGGTGTTGTTGTCGGTGGCGGCCTCTACGAGGTATGCGATGCCGTGAGGGCCGTAGCCTTCATAAACGATCTCCTTGAAGTCGCCCAGGGTCTTGTCGGTCGCCTTCTTGATGGCGCGCTCGATGTTCTCCTTGGGCATCTGCTCTGCGCGGGCCTCGGCCATGAGGGCGCGGAGGCGCGGGTTGCCGGTGACGTCGGGTCCGCCGTTCTTGACGGCGATGGTGATCTCCTTGCCAAGCTTCGTGAAGACGCGGGCCATGTGCCCCCATCTCTTCAGTTTCCTTTCCTTGCGGAACTCAAACGCTCTTCCCATGGTTCAGTTTATTTGGATTCGATCCTTGCGATGTACTTGTCGATGTCGTATCCCTCGATGGACTGGGGATAGTCGTTCTTGATCCTGTTGTAGCAGGCGAGGGCCTTGTCGTTGTTGCCGAGCTCCTCGTAGGCCACGCCGGCCTTGAGAAGGTATGCGGCGGAATAGACGTTGTCGGAGAGATCGGCGGCCTTCTCGAAGTAACCGATGGCGGTATTGTAATCCTCGAGTCCGGTGTAGGCGTCACCGAGGCAGGCGAGGGCGCGGGCGGAGAGGATGTGGTCCTTGCCCTTGTACTTCTTCAGGAAGTCGATGGCCTCCTGGAAATTGCCGAGCTGGAGCTCGCTGACTCCGGCGTAGAAGTTGACGGCCTTGCCGGCTTTGTTGCCGTACTGGTCGATGATGTCCTTGAATCCGAGGACGTTGCCGTCGCCGTTGAGGGCGAGGTCATACTCGCCGGCTGCGAAAGCGGCCTCTGCGGGGAACATCTGTTCCATAGCCTCAGCCTGCTTGGGCTTGAGGATCCACTGGTTGTATGCGAGGACGCCGAAACCGATCACGAGGACGGCGGCGACGATTCCATAGATGAGGTTCTTGTGCTTGTTGAAGAACAACTCGGTTTTCGAGACAGTCTCGTTGATTTTCTCCTGCTGGAGAGCTTCCTTCTGTTTAAGGTTTTCCTTTGCCATATCGTTTGTATTTTAATAATCGGAGTATCTGTTCCGCCCAATCTTGCAAAACAGAACGCAAAAATAGAAAAAAATGATAACTTTGCAAAGAAGAACGCCGAATTATGCCCGTACTCAAGAAAATAGTCGTCCAGGATTTCAGGAACATAGCCTTGCAGGAGCTGGCCTTCTCGCCCAACATCAACTGCATTTCCGGGAACAACGGCGAGGGCAAGACCAATCTCATCGACGCCATTTATTACCTCTCGATGACCAAGAGCGCCTTCGGCTCTTCCGACCGCTTCAATTTCCGTTACGGGACCAGCTCTTTCACCGTCGCCGGGTCCTATCTCATGCCCAACGGCCTGGAGTCGCGCTTCTCGGTGGCGGTCAGTTCCGACGGGGAGAAGAAGGTCAAGCGCGACGACAAGACCTACAAGCGCGTCTCCGAGCACGTCGGCGTGCTGCCCATTGTCCTCGTGTCCCCGTCGGACATATCCATGGTCAGTGATTCCGGCGAAGAGAGGAGAAAGTTCGTCAATGCCGTCCTGTCCCAGATGGACAGGGGATACCTCGACAACATCCAGCAGTACAACAGGTACCTGCTCCAGCGCAACCGCCTCCTGAAGGGCGCCGACCCGGACGGGGACCTTTTGGACGCGTTCGACGCGCGCCTCTCGGCCCTGGCCGCTCCCATAGCGGCCAGCCGCAGGCAGTTGGCCGAGGCGCTGGCGCCGGTCGTCCAGGCTTACTATACCGAGCTTTCCGGCGGCCGCGAGGAAGTCGGGATCGAGTACCGTACGGACGCCGACCGCGGCGACCTGGCGGCGCAGCTTCGCGACTGCAGGGAGCGCGACAGGATGCTCAAATATACCGGGGTCGGGGTGCAGCGCGACGACTTCATCTTCACCATGAACGGCTATCCCATCCGCAAGTGCGGCTCGCAGGGGCAGCAGAAGTCTTTCCTCGTGTCCCTCAAGTTCGCCCAGTACGAGATAATGAAGGAGTCCTACGGATTCGCTCCCATCCTCCTTCTCGACGACCTCTTCGACAAACTCGACATGAACCGCGTGTCCAACCTTCTGTCGATGGTTGCCGGGGCTGATTTCGGCCAGATCTTCCTTACCGACAGCAACAAGGTCCGGCTCGCCGGCATCGTGGATGCGCTGACCGAGGACCGCAGGTATTTCGAGACCGTCGACGGCTCGTTCACCCTTGTGGAGGAATGACCATGGAGAAGCGGGCACCGGTACGCATCGCGAGGAAGCAGGCGATCTCGATGGAGGAGCTCATCCCCTTGTACATCAAGTCCATGAAGCTTGCCTCCGGCCTGAACACCCAGCGGATATTCGCCGCCTGGGACGAGGCATCCGGGGCAGCTCCTTATACCTTGAAGCGTTTCTTCCGCGACGGCAGACTCTACATCACGCTCAACTCGTCGGTCGTTCGCAACCAGCTGTCCTTCCAGAGCGCCGCACTGGTCGCCAGGATCAATTCCATTCTGTCACGTGACGAGCTGTTCGTCCGTGACGACCCGCGCGTCTCCTTCGTCAGGGAACTCATACTCAAGTAGAAGCATATGAAAATCGTCATCGACCGTATGATCCCGTTCGTGGAGGGAGTCTTCGAGCCCTATGCCGAAGTCGCGTACATGAAGGGCGAGGACATCCACCACGACGACATCGTGGATGCGGACGCGCTGATTATCAGGACCAGGACACGCTGCAACGCAGTGATGCTGGCAGGGACTTCCGTCCGCGTCATCGCCTCTGCCGCCATCAGCACGGACAACATCGACCTGAACTACTGCCGAGAGAACGGCATATTCGTCACCAACGCAACCGGCAGCAACGCCGGGGGAGTGATGAACTATGTGCTTTCCGCCCTCTTCGGCGTTGCGGCCAGGAAGTCCATCAAGCTCGAGGGCAGCACCTTCGGCATCATCGGAGTTGGAAGTGTCGGAAGCAGGGTGGAGGCAAGCGCGAGGGACCTTGGCTTCAAGGTCCTGCTGTACGACCCTCCCCGCGCCGAGGTCGAAGGCAATTTCGATTTCTGCGCGCTCGATTACCTTCTCGACAATTCCAACATCGTCAGCATGCACCTGCCGGTGAACGACCACACGCGCGGCATGGCGGACGAGGCCTTCTTTTCCAGGCTTCGCCCCGGCACGATTTTCATCAATACGGCCAGCGGCGAGCTCGTGGTGGAACACGCCCTGAAGAGGGCGGTTCCGAAGCTCGGCGCCGTCATCCTGGACGTTTGGAACAACGAACCCTTCGTGGACATGGAACTGGTGGACATGGTCGATATTGCGACCCCGCATATCGCCGGCTATTCTTATCAAGGCAAGCAGCGCAGCTCCGCCGCCGCGGTCAGGACCGTAGCCCGCTTTTTCGACATCAAGCCGCTAATGGACTTCTTCCCGGAGGCCGAGGTAAAGGAACTCGAAGCTGTCAAGCTCGATGTCCGCGGAAAAAGTCAGGGGCAGGTAGCCTCGCTTTTTCAATATAATTATCCTATCTTTATAGACGATTTCATGTTCCGCGTCAATCCCGGAGGCTTCGGGAGCATGCGCGAGAACTACAGTTACCGCAGAGAGTTTTTTATTGACTGACCACATAATTGATTTACTATGCTTACTCAGGATGATGCCAGGCTCATCGCGGAGAGAGGAACCTCCGTGCAGGCCGTCGAATCTCAGGTTGAAAGGTTCCGGAAGGGTTTTCCCTGGATGGATATCGTAGCCCCGGCCACCCCGGGGAGGGGAATAGAAGTCCTCGACGAGGACGAGGTGCAGGATGCCGTGGACTATATCGGCACCACCACGGTCGCGGGCATGTGCAAGTTCGTGCCGGCCTCCGGCGCCGCGTCGCGAATGTTCAAGGACATTTTCGCCGGCATGTCCGTACTCGAGTCAGGAGAGGACCTGCCTGCCGATGCTCCTGCCGCGAAACTGGCCGCCTCGGTCGAGCGCTTCGCCTTCTATACGGAAGAGCTTTTCGGCAAGGTCGAGGACAGCCGTGAGTACCGTCTGAACGTTGTAGAGAAGGTCTTGACCGACAAGGGATTGGGCTACGGCTCCAAGCCCAAGGGAGTGATCCGCTTCCACAAGTATCCCGACGGTGAGGCGCGCACGGCGTTCGCCGAGCACCTGGTGGAGGGCCAGGACTATATGCGCGGCCCCGACGGCTCGGTCAACCTCGTCGTGACCATCTCCCCGGAGCACAAGGATCTCTTCGAGGCCGCCCTCGAGGAGGTGCGCGCTGCATATGAGGAGCGCTACGGCGTCAAGTACAACGTACGCTTCACTTATCAGGACAAGGCCACCGACACCGTCGCGGTGGACAAGGACAACAAGCCTTTCCGCAAGGAGGACGGTTCGCTTCTCTTCCGCCCCGCCGGTCATGGAGCCCTTATATATAATTTAAATGAGGTGAACGAGGAGCTTGTCTCCATCAAGAATATCGACAATGTCGCGGCGGAGCGCCTGCTCCCGCTGACCGCGAAATACAAGAAGGCGCTGATCGGACGCGCGCTCCAGCTGCGCGACGCCATCTTCGGCTATCTCGTGGAGTTTGATATGGTCACCGGCGAGGGACTCGGGGAATACTCCGTTCCCATCCCCGGCGTCCTTTCGGGATATTTCTCCATGCCCGAGGACCGTTATGCCACAAACGAATGCCAGATGCTCTGCAACGAGATCGAGGAGTTCCTGCGCGACGAGCTGTGCATCGAGATGCCCCCGGCAAAGGATTGCAGGGACCGTGCGCTGGCCCTTAAGGCCAAGCTCAATCGCCCCATCCGCGTATGCGGAATGGTGCGCAACCAGGGCGAACCCGGCGGCGGACCTTTCATCATCCGCGCGAAAGACGGATCCACCTCCCTGCAGATCCTCGAGAGCGTCCAGATCGACAAGGAGAATCCCGAGGCGGTCGCCGCCCTTAAGAGCGCGACGCACTTCAACCCCGTCGACCTTGTCTGCTGCCTTCGCGACTACCGCGGTGAGAAGTTCAATCTCCCGGACTATGTCGATGAGGACGCCGGATTCATCAGCTCCAAGAGCTATCAGGGCCGTGAGCTCAAGGCTCTCGAGCTTCCGGGCCTCTGGAACGGCTCCATGAGCGACTGGAACACCCTCTTCGTCGAGGTTCCCGTCGAGACCTTCAACCCCGTCAAGGTCGTCCTCGACCTTCTCCGTCCCGCCCACCAGGCCTAGCGCCTGACGCCCGGTCTTCTGCGCTCCGCTTATCGAGCCCGGCGTCAAGTGACGGGCGCCGGTGAGGAATGACGGCGATGCGCGAGTCGAAAGAATCCGGAGGTTTTGCATGATCGCAAGATCTCCGGATTCTTTCGACCCTGGCCGCATCGCGTTTTCTCGCTCCGCTCAAAAACCGCGGATGCAGCACCCGCTCCCGTGCCGTGGGCGGCACGTCGCGCGCCGTCGTCACTCCTCGCTCTTTGCTCGCTTGTGCTTCCTTGGCCTGAAAAGGCCGAAAACGGGCCCGGAAGACGGAAGAGTGGCTCCGCTGGGCCCGAAAAGGCTGAAAACTGGCCCGGAAGACAGGAGAGTGGCTCCGCCGGGCCTGAAAAGGCCGAAAACGGGCCCGGAGAGGTGGGGCGAGCAAAAAGTGCGAAAAAAGTGCGAAAAAAGTTTGAAAAAATTTGGAGGTTTAATTTTTGTGCGTATCTTTGCAGTGTAATAGCAAACTAATACACTATTAAGATATGATTGACATCAAGAATCTCAGCTTCAGCTATGGCTCCAACGCCGTTCTGGAGAACATCTCCCTCCGCTTGGAGGAGGGCCGCATCTACGGCCTCCTGGGGGAGAACGGTGTGGGCAAGACCACGCTCCTGACCCTGCTCTGCGGCCTCAAGAAGGTCGGGCAGGGATCCATCGACATCGATGGACATGATCCTTACAAGAGGCAGCCATCCCTGCTCCAGACCATCTATTACCTTCCCGACGAGGTCATGCCTTTCAACCAGACCGGTACGGCATTCGCCCGCTTCGAAGGCAAGTTCTGGCCGGATTTCGACATGGACAAATTCGTGAACCTGATGCGCGAGTTCGAGACCGACCCCGAGAAGAAAATGAACAAGATGTCCGCCGGCCAGCTCAAGAAGACGTATATCGCCTTCGCCCTGGCCTGCAACACCAGGTACCTTTTCATGGACGAGCCTACCAACGGCCTTGACATCCCCTCCAAGGCCCAGTTCCGCAAGGCCGTCGGCCTTTACACCGCCGAGACTTCCACCATCGTCATCTCCACCCATCAGGTCCGCGACCTCGAGAACATCATCGATCCTATCATCATCCTCGACCGCTGCGATGTCCTCCTCAACGCCTCCATCGAGGAGATCTCCGAGAAACTCTACTTCGATTACGGCCAGACCCTGCATCAGGGTGCCCTTTATTCCGAGCAGCTCCCCGGCGGTTTCATCCAGGTGCTGATGAACACCGAAGGCCTGGAGAGCAAGGTCAACACCGAGGCTCTCTTCAATGCGGTCCACAGGCACAAGGACCTTATCAAAGGAATGTTTAACAAATAAGAGGACTTAGCAAATATGAACAACGTATTCGATATAAAGAGGTTCGGCAAATACTTCATGTACGACCTCAACAACGCCCGCGGCAACTACGCCGTTTCGGCCCTTGTCATCGGTCTCCTTCCACTGATCCTGCTGGTCTTCACGGTCATTTTCAGCCTGCTTTTCAGCGGTGAGGTCAGTCCTATCATGTTCCCCATGAAGGTTACGATACTAGTGTGCGCGTTCTTTATCTGCATGCTTTCCGGCCCCGTCAAGTTGTACGGCAGCCTTACCGAGCGCAGGAGTGGATCGGATTGGCTGATGCTTCCCGCTTCATCCTTCGAGAAATTCCTCTCCATGTCCATAATGCTCTGCATCGTCCTCCCTCTTGCAGTATTCGGACTGTTCGCCATATGCGACCTTCTCCTTTCCTGGATTGTTCCGGTATATGGCGAGTCCGTAGTGGGACAGATATGCAACGGTGTCGACTCTCTTGAAAGCTTCCTGGGCGATTCCTTCGAGAATGCCAACAGCCTGCTCGGCGTAACCGCCGGCAGCACCTATCTGATGGGTTGGCTGAGCTGGTGCGCTTCCGTCCTTCCTTTCGGACTGGGCGCCATCTGCTTCAAGAGAGGCAAGGCCGCCAAGACCATTCTCTGGATCATTTTAGTGCAGACCCTGTTCTCGATCATCCTCCTGATCCTGTTCAGGGGAGGTGCACAGAACGGTTTCGAAATGGGCCAAAGGATTGTCAGGTTCTTCGGCGACATGACTCCCGAGAAGTTGCAGACATTGTCCAACGCATTCATCAATATTTCTTATTTCGTCACAATAGGCGGTCTGCTGGCCGGTCTTTTCTTCCGGATCAAGACCATCAAACAGTAAAGCCATGGAGTTCGATCCCAACAAACCCATATACCTTCAGATCTGCGACGCTATATGCGAGCAGGTCTTGAGCGGGGACCTCGCACCGGAGAGCCGCATACTCTCAGTCAGGGAGTACGGCGCTTCCATCGGGGTCAACCCGAATACCGTGGCCAGGTCCTATGAGAAACTCACGGACGCCGGCATCATCTACAACAAGCGCGGTATCGGCTACTTCGTGGCCGGACCCGCCAAGGAAATCATCATGGAGCAGCAGCGCCGCGATTTTATGGAAAACGAAGTCCCGGCCTTCCTCAAGAGGATGCGCCTGCTCGGCATTGAACCTTCAGAAATCCTTAAAAACGAGTAAAATGAAAAGAATATATACCATAGCGCTTTCCGCGGCGATGCTTGCAGCCGCGACCTCCTGTACCTTCGTCAGGGTCAATCCCAACGCATTCTCCAAAGGAGATTTCGAGTATATCGAAGGAAGTTCCAACCTTCAGTCCAAGTCGTACACCGTCCCTCAGTTCACCGGAATCGACACTTTCATATCGGCCGACATTGAGTACTCCATGACGGAGGGCGATCCTTCGGTCACCATCGAGGCTCCCGACAATCTCATCGACAATCTCAATCTCAAGGTCGAGGACGGCGTCCTCAAGGTCCGTTTCGACGATGACAGGCATTACTCCTTCAAGACCATCCGCGTCAAGGCTTCCTCATCTACCCTCGAGGCGCTGTCCATCCGCGGAGCGGGGGATTTCGACGCCCGTTCCGGCATCGACTGCAAGCGCTTTAATGTCGATGTTCAAGGCGCAGGTGACGTCGATATGGCCGGTCTCCGCTGCGAGGGAGACCTGAACATCGACGTGCGCGGCGCCGGCGACATCACCGTCAGCGGCCTCTCCTGCCAGAAAGTCAAGGTCGATGTCCAGGGCGCCGGTGACGTCGACCTGAGCGGAAAGGCAGAATCGGCCGACCTGTCCATTCAGGGCGCGGGCGACATCGACATCTCCCGCCTCGAAGTCGTGAACGTTTCCTCCTCCGTCGCCGGAATGGGTTCGATCAAAAGAAAATAAACCGTTTTTGTTTGAGTTTTATTGAAAATGCGTATATTTGCCCCGGACGTTTCTGAAACCTGCCTGGTATGATTCATTACCGGATGAGGTTACTTAGGGCAAATATACGCATGTTTCTCATGCTGTCGCTGCTGCCTTTGCTGGCGGTGGTGACTTCGTGTTCCCATAGTTTCAACAATGACATTGACGACATCTCGTTCAAGGTCAAGGCTTTTTCCGTGTCTGGTACCGTCTACGACTCCTCCGAGTCCATCCCCGGAGTCCCGTTGGAGGATATCATGGTCTCCATTACCGCCTATTGGTATTATGATACGGACCGCGCCGGAGAACCGCTCTTCTCGGCGGTGATGCGTACTTCATCCGACGGAAGATACGTCTTCAGCACGTCGTGGAACATGACCATGCAGAACGTTTACTTCGTCATCAAGGTTACTGACGATTCCAAGCGCAGGAACGTCCGCTTCAAGCCTATCGAACAGGAGTTGTACATGCGCCCGCACACCGAGGCGTATGACGATGTCACGATGTCGTACAGCGTGCGTGACAACGACTTCTACATGCTTCCAGAATCTTAGCCGCCCGGCATCTGAGCCTGTTTCCCCCGTTCTCCCTCCAGAATCGGGGAGAATAGCCCGTTTCGTCCTTGAATGCGCGACGGAAATCACTCTTGTCCTGGAATCCCGTCGTACGTGCGACTGAAGACAGCACGAGTTCCGGGTCATCGGTCAGCATCTCCATCGCGTCGGCGATGCGCAGATGCTTGCGGATGGTAAAGAACCTTTCTCCGGAACAGTCCCACAGGAATGAGGAGATCTCCTCGCGCGGGTAGCCGGTCCTGGCGGCCAGTGCGTCGAGGTCTATGGAGGAGTCGCGGTATTCACGGAAAAGCACCCATCCTTCAAGCTCCCGGGCGATGGCGCTCCGCGTCCGGGGAACTCCGGCCGCCCCGGAAGAGGCGGATTTGAAAAGGGTCAGGTAATGCATTCGCGTGGTCATGGTTCAGGCACGGTCAAAGATGAGGTAAATTTAGTAAAAATGTCTAAATTTGTAATCTTTGAATTCCAAATAGTATAAAACGATGCTTGACATTAAGAATTACTCGCGGCTTGCGGAAGTGGAAACCCCATTCTACTTCTACGACACCGATCTGTTCGGGCGCACGGCGGACTCCCTTGCCGCTTTGTCCGAAACCTACCGTATCCGGGTCCACTATGCCGTCAAGGCCAATGTCGAGGAGCGCCTCCTGCGCTCGCTGCCGTCCCGCGGCTTCGGTGCGGACTGTGTCAGCGGCAACGAAGTCGTCCTCGCAGCGCAGTACGGTTTCGACCCCGGCAGCATAATGCTGGCCGGAGTCGGCAAGACGGACAAGGAGATCCGCACCTCCCTGGAGGTCGGTATAGGCTGTTTCAACGTAGAGTCCATACCGGAGATGGACGCCATCGACTCCATTGCCGGAGGGATGGGCGTCAAGGCTCCGGTGGCGCTCAGGATCAACCCCAACATCGATCCCCACACCCACAAGTACATCACTACGGGACTGGAGGAGAACAAATTCGGCATCTCCCGTTTCGAGTTCGACGCCGCTCTCGAGAAGCTCGGGTCATGCAGGAACCTTGATTTCAAGGGCCTCCTGTTCCATATCGGCTCGCAGATCACTGACGTGGACAACGTGTTCGGACTGGAGTCCAAGTGCGCCCGTGAGCTGGTAAGCTGGTTCGAGGAGCACGGCCTCAAGGTCGAGAACGTGGATATGGGCGGGGGCCTGGGCGTCGATTACGAAGATCCCGACGGGAATCCCGTCGCCGATTTCGATTCCTGGATGAAGGCTCTCCGCACCTGCTTCCCCCTCGGGGAGGGCTACCGTCTGCATATCGAGCCCGGACGCGCTTTGGTCGCGCAGTGCGGAAGCCTGGTCACGAAGGTGGTCTATGTCAAGAAAGGACGCACCAAGAACTTCGTGATCGTCGATGCCGGGATGAACGACCTCATCCGTCCCGCCTTGTACGGGGCGTACCACAAGGTCGAGAATCTGACGGCTTTCTACTGCAGGGGAGACAACACCAAGGACTGCGTCTATGACGTGGTCGGCCCGGTCTGCGAATCGAGCGACGTCTGGGGCGAGGGACGCATCCTGCGCCAGACCCGCAGGGGAGACCTGCTCGCCATCCGCTCGGCGGGCGCCTACGGCCGCACGATGGCGAGCCGCTACAACCTCCGGGACCTGGCTCCCGCCGTTTATTCGGATGAAATATAATTGATTGACAAAAAGATATGTTCGAAAATCTATCTGAGAGACTTGAGCGCTCATTCAAGATACTGAAGGGCGAAGGAAAGATCACCGACATCAACGTAGCGGAGACCCTGAAGGATATCAGGCGCGCCCTGCTCGACGCCGACGTCAGTTACAAGGTGGCCAAGGAGTTCTGCGACAGGGTCAAGGCCAAGGCTATGGGACAGAACGTCCTGACCGCGGTCAAACCGCAGCAGATGATGGTCAAGATCGTCCACGACGAACTGGCCGAGTTCATGGGCAGCGAGTACACCGACATCAACGTCAAGGGACAGCCCGGAATCGTCCTGGTCGCCGGTCTGAACGGTTCCGGAAAGACTACCTTCTCCGCCAAGCTCGCGAATCACATCAAGAGCAAGAGGGGAATGAAGGTCCTGCTTGCCGCCTGCGATACATTCCGTCCGGCGGCCATCGACCAGCTCAAGACGCTCGGCTCCCAGGTAGGTGTTCCCGTCTATACCGAGGACGGTGTCAAGGATCCCATCAGGATAGCGCAGAATGCCATCCGCACGGCCAAGAGCGAGGGATACAGCGTGGTCATCGTCGATACCGCCGGACGCCTGGCGGTCGACCAGGAGCTGATGGACGAGATCTCCGCCCTTCACCAGGCCGTCCATCCCACCGAGACCCTCTTCGCCGCGGATGCCACGGCCGGCCCGGGCGCCGTGGTGCCGTCCCAGGCGGTCACCGGCCGC
>JAEEGG010006587.1_pt1 | contig 27194 bp, 17 predicted proteins | sample 9134161 | NCBI WGS metagenome assembly JAEEGG01 (sample SAMN16246543, study PRJNA631951) | gut metagenome | biome: gut microbiome; feature: rumen; material: CR-attached | host: Bos | place: Iran: Karaj | collected 2018-10 | reverse complement strand
GCGAAACCGGGCTAATGAAAGGAGGAGTGGTACCTCCAGGAATCGAACCGGGGACACACGGATTTTCAGTCCGATGCTCTACCAACTGAGCTAAGGCACCAATTTCGGTTGCAATCCTTTCGTTTGCAGGTGCAAAGGTACAAAGAAAAAATGAAACACAACAAGAATAAGGGAAGGAAATGCTTTTCTTTAGCGTTTATTAACACTTATAAAGTGGATTCCAACCCTGCGCTTTGAGCTCAAACTCCTGATTATCACGGGTTACGAGCACCTGACCGAACTTTGCATCGGTGATGTGCCCGATAAGCTTTACTCCCTCAATTTGTTCAATCTTCTCGTGGTCGCCGATGGGAACGGTGAACAAAAGCTCATAGTCTTCGCCGCCATTCAGGGCACAGGTGGTCACGTTCATGTTCATTTCCTCAGCCATCACGGCCGTCTGGTAGTCGATGGGGATATTCTTCTCGTAGATGCGACAACCCACGCCCGACTGTTTGCAGATGTGCATCAGTTCTGACGACAGACCATCGGAGATATCCATCATTGCCGTCGGACGGATGCCGGCCTCACGCAGTTTCTGGATGATGTCGCCACGGGCCTCGGTCTGCAGTTGGCGCTGCAAGAGATATTCCTTACCGGCGAAATCAGGTTCGAAATGTGCTAGCTCCTCAAGGGCGCGTTTGTCGCCCTTCCGCTTGGCCTCCTCCACCTGTTGGTAATAGACGCTCTTCTCGCGTTCCAGCAGCTGCAGGCCCATATAGGCGGCACCCAAGTCACCGCTGACGCAGATCAGGTCAGTATCCTTGGCACCGTTGCGGTAGACGATATCCTCTTTCCTGGCCTCACCGATGCAGGTGATGGAGATGGCCAGTCCGGTGTAGCTTGAGGTGGTGTCGCCACCGACGATGTCCACATCCCATTTGTCGCAGGCCATGCGCAGACCGCTGTAGAACTGTTCCATATCTTCCACGGAGAACCGTTTGCTGATTGCCAGTGAGACGGTCATCTGCCGGGGTATGCCGTTCATGGCGAACACATCGCTGATGTTCACCATTGCACTCTTATAGCCGAGGTGCTGCAGGTCGATGTAGGTCAAGTCGAAATGGACACCCTCCATCAGTAGGTCGGTGGTGACGAGCACTTCCTTGTCTGGATAGGAGAGAACGGCGCAGTCGTCGCCGACGCCGTATTTCGTACTCTCGTTCTTGATCTTGATGTCTTTGGTGAGATGGTCGATCAGGCCGAACTCTCCGAGTTTTGCTATTTCCATTCTTCTGTGGGGTGATCGGTGTTGAATTTCTCCTTTTGCTGGCTCTCAACCTGTTCTGACCGTACGATCATCTCCCTCATAATCGTTGTCATCAGCGGTTGGGCCCTGTTGGCTGCTTTCTGCACTCCTTCGTGGCTGACCTCTACGGGGGCGTTGAAACCGCCAAGGTCGGTGATGATGGAAATACCGAAAGTGCGGATGCCACAATGATGGGCCACGATAACCTCCGGCACGGTGGACATGCCGACGGCGTCACCACCCAAGATGCGATACATCTTATATTCGGCAGGCGTCTCAAAGGTGGGACCTTGCACGCCGACATAGACACCGTATTTCACCCTTATCTTATTCTCACGGGCAATCTCCGTTGCGAGCTTAATCAGTTTCTGGTCATAAGCCTCGTGCATGTCAGGGAAGCGGGGGCCTGTAGGGAAGTTCTTGCCACGGAGCGGATGCTCGGGGAAGAAGTTGATGTGGTCGGTGATAATCATCAGATCGCCTACATGGAAGCTCTCGTTCATACCTCCTGACGCATTACTGACGAAGAGTGTCTTGATGCCCAGTTCATACATCACACGGACAGGGAAGGTCACCTCTTTCATCGAGTAGCCCTCATAGAAATGGAAACGACCCTTCATAGCCATGATATCCACGCCGCCGAGCTTGCCGAAGATCAGCTTGCCGCTGTGGCCTTCTACCGTCGATACGGGGAAGTTGGGAATCTCCGAATAAGGGATTTCGAGGGTGTCAGTTATTTCTGAAGCTAATTGTCCGAGGCCTGTCCCCAGGACGATCGCAGTCTTTGGGTTTGTGGTCATCCGGCTTTTTAGCCAGGATGCTGTTTCTTGAATTCTTTCGTACATAATTGATAATACTTTGATTGAATGTATTCTCCTGCTCGAGCAGGATCTGGATCTTGATAGGCAGGACGTAGAGACGGCTCTTCACCTCGTCGCTCAGACCATCCACCTGCTTCAGGCGGGTCTCGTCTTTCTCCGTCGTGACGATGAGCTTGGGCGATGGGAGGGCATTGAATGCTTCGTTGATACGGTCCACATCCTTCTTCTTGAAGTCGTGATGGTCGCTGAAGGCCAACGGAGTCACCTCCTTGGCATAGGTCTTCAGATCGATCAGCATCTGCTCGGGTGAGGCGATGCCTGTCAACAATAGGACGTTCTTGTCAGCCAGGGATTCTGATAATGTCTGGGAAATCTCAGCATTTGGAGCAGTCGGGAATACCGGTCTCAATGTCCCAAACTCATGGGTGGAGAAGAAGAGTTGCTGGTAGGGATAGAGGCCCATCGCCTTGGTGATGACGCGAAACTCCATGGGTTTCAGGTCCTTCGGACATTTCGTGACGATCACGATGTCGGCGCGGTTCTTGCTCACCACAGGTTCTCTGAGACGTCCAGCCGGCAGCAGCTTGTCATAGATAATCAGGCGGTGGTAGTCGACGAGCAGGATGTTGATGCCCGGTTTCACATAGCGGTGCTGGAAGGCATCGTCGAGGAGGATGACATCGATGTCCTTGACATAGTCCCCGCTGGTCAGCTTCTCGATGCCTCGGGTGCGTTTCTTGTCCACCGCTACGGTAATATCAGGGAACTTCGTTTTCATCTGGTATGGCTCGTCGCCGATGGTGCGGACGGTTGCATCGTCACCAGCCAACACGAAACCGCTGGTCTTACGTTTATAGCCCCGGCTCAGCACGGCCACTTTCGCATGGTCCTTCAGCAGACGGACCAGGTATTCCACATGTGGGGTCTTGCCGGTGCCGCCGACGGTGATATTACCGACGGAGATGACCGGTGTACTGTACGGACGGCTTTTCAGGATGCCCATCTCGAAGAGCAGGTTCCTGAAACCGACGCCCAAACCGTAGAGCCAGCTCAGTGGCAACAGCTTCTTGTTAATGCTGATGAGGTCGCCCTCGATTCTGTCCTTACCTAACACTTCTCACCTTTTCACTTTTTCACCTTATTATTATTTTACTCTCACGTCCTCAAGCATGCGGGCCTGGAGCGTGTTGCCGTTCTTCACGGTCTGACGGATCTCCATCACAGGCTCGTAGAGGTCACCGAGCAGGGCCTTCAACTCTTCCTGCAGCTTACCGTCGAGATACGAACCCTTGTTCTTCTCATCTTTCGACAGGAAGGTGTCGAGCCAGTTACCCTTGTCGGGATAGCTCTTAGTATGATATTCTTTGGTCTTGGCGAGTTCGGCGGCCTTCTTCACGGCATCGTCCAGACTACCAATCTGGTCGACGAGCTTGATCTTGATGGCATCGGTAGCCAGCCATACACGGCCCTGGGCGATGGAGTCGACCTGCGCGGGCTTCATGCCACGACCTTCGGAGACGATGTTGAGGAAGTTCTGGTAGCCGCGGTCTACGTAGGTCTGCATATGTGCCATAATCTCGCCGGGATCCTTCCCGAGAACCAGGTCGGTCTCGTAGTCAGAATATTTATTGGTGGTCACACCGTCGAAGGTCACGCCGAGCTTGTCCTGCACCAGTCCGCTGAGGTTGGGGATTAGTCCGAAGATACCGATGCTGCCGGTGATAGTCGTCGGCTCGGCAACGATGCAGTTGGCGGGTGAACTGATCCAGTAGCCGCCGGAGGCAGCGGCGCCACCCATCGATACCACCACAGGCTTCTTGGCCTTGACCAGTTTGACGGCATGGCGGATCTGCTCAGAGGCAACGGCGCTGCCGCCGCCCGAGTTCACACGGAACACCACGGCCTTCACGTCATCATCGTCGGCCAACTTCCGAAGATCCTCAGCCGTCGTCTTGCCCACGATGCAGTGGCCTCCGCCGTTGATCAGGTTTGTGACCTCGCTGTCAACGATGCTGCCGAAGGCGTAGTAGACGGCAATCTGGTCACCGTCGTCGTTCTTCTCTGTCTTCACGTTCAGCATGTCGGCGAGGGTCAGCTGGTGAATCTCGTCGTCCTTGCCGAGTTTCAGGCGTTCCTTGATCTCTGCCTTGAGCTCTTCGGGATACAGGATCTTATCGACGAGCTTGGCTGTCAGATAGTCATCGGGGTAGGCAAAAGCCATGATGCTGTCGTTGGCCAGCTGATTCAGCTGCTCTGTAGTCACCTTACGGCTCTCGGCAATCTCCTTCAACCAGTACTGCCAGATGCCATTCAGGTAGGCCGTGCGCTGCTCACGGTCGTAGTCGCTCATGCCTGTCAGTGTGTTGCGCTCCACATAACTCTTATATTTGCCTACCTTCGCAGTCAGGTACTTCACGCCGATTTTGTCGTAGAGTCCTTTCAGATACTCGCCCTTGCCACCAAGACCTTTGAAGTCGACATTACCCTCGGCATTCAGGTACACCTTGTCGGCCACGGAGACCACGTAGTAGTTTGCCTGCATATACTGGTCGGCGTAGGCCACGATCCACTTGCCGCTCGTCTTGAAGTCCTTCAGGGCGTCGCGCAGCTGCTGGGCGGTGGCGGGGGCGTCGAACTCCGTCAGACCGCCTTCCAGGTAGATGCCCTTGATGTCGTCGTTGTCCTTGGCCTTGCGGATGCTGGCAATGAGGTCGTCGAGGCCCATGGCACTCATGTCATTCATGCCGAGCACGGCGTCGAAGGGCGTACTACCTTCAGCCCGTTCGCTGATGGTACCGCTGAGTTTGATCACGAACACCGAGTTGTCCTCCACCTTGGTCGGAACCGATTCGCTGGCCAGCATACCGGCGAGTGAGATGACGAGGAAGAGTCCCGTTATAAGCAGGAAAATCGCAATGCCACAGACGGTGGCGAGTGTCATTTTAAAGAACTGTTTCATACCTTATTAATAAATATAGTTGATTTCAGCCGACAAAGATAGTGATTTTTATTGAAACAACCAAATCTTAGGCAGAATTTTTGTGTTCAGGATATCATTTACCTTCTGACAAGTTGGCACAACTATCAGGATTGGCACGGTTTTGGCTGAAAGAATGGCGAGGCACTTGAATAATTGCTTCGTGTATATTGTATATAATAATATGTATAACATTAAAATAAAAACAGTATTATGAACATCAAACCATTAGCAGACCGCGTGCTGGTATTGCCCGCACCGGCAGAAGAGAAGATCGGTGGTATCATCATTCCTGATACCGCTAAGGAGAAACCCCTCCACGGAACCATCAAGGCCGTCGGTCAGGGAACGAAGGACGAGCAGATGATCCTGAAAGAGGGTGACGAAGTGCTCTACGGCAAGTATAGTGGCACGGAACTCGAGTTCGAGGGCACCAAGTATCTCATGATGCGTCAGAGTGACGTGCTGGCAGTAATAGAGAAGTAAATTTTTAGTTTAAAGAAACAAATTCCCATAATTATCCATAATTTCTCATAATGCATTTATGATCAATTACGATTAATATTATGGTCAATTACGGGTATTAGTTTTCCAAAAGAAACAATAAATTTTAAAATTATGGCAAAGGATATTAAATTCAATATTGACGCCCGCGACGCTATGAAGCAGGGTGTAGACCAGTTGGCAAACGCCGTTAAAGTAACACTCGGTCCGAAGGGACGTAACGTAGTGATTGAGAAGAAGTTCGGTGCTCCGCAGATCACCAAGGACGGTGTGACCGTCGCTAAGGAGATTGAGCTGGAGGACAAGTTTGAGAACACAGGTGCACAGCTCGTGAAGAGTGTTGCCTCGAAGACTGGTGACGATGCCGGTGACGGTACGACAACCGCAACCATCCTCGCCCAGGCTATCGTTGCCGAGGGTCTGAAGAACGTGACCGCCGGTGCCAACCCCATGGATCTGAAGCGTGGTATCGACAAGGCTGTGAAGGCTGTCACTGAGCACATCGCCAAGAGTGCTGAGCAGGTGGGCGACAACTACGATAAGATCGAGCAGGTGGCTACCGTCTCTGCCAACAATGATAAGGAAATTGGTGAGCTGCTGGCTGAGGCTATGCGCAAGGTTTCTAAGGACGGCGTGATCACCATCGAGGAGTCGAAGAGCCGTGACACTCACATCGGCGTTGTCGAGGGTATGCAGTTCGACCGTGGTTATCTGTCAGCCTACTTCATCACCGACTCAGAGAAGATGGAGTGCGTGATGGAGAATCCGTACATCCTCATCTACGACAAGAAGATCTCGAACATCAAGGACTTTCTGCCCATCCTGCAGCCCGCTGCCGAGAGTGGCCGTCCTCTGCTCGTGATTGCTGAGGATGTAGACTCTGAGGCACTAACCACACTCGTGGTGAACCGTCTGCGTGGTGGTCTGAAGATCTGTGCCGTGAAGGCTCCTGGCTTCGGTGACCGTCGTAAGGCCATGCTCGAGGATATCGCAACGCTGACTGGCGGTGTGGTAATCAGCGAGGAGAAGGGTCTGAAGCTGGAGCAGGCTACGCTGGAGATGCTGGGTACCTGTGACAAGGTGACGGTATCTAAGGACAATACCACCATTGTGAACGGTGCCGGTGACAAGCAGGCCATTCAGGACCGTATTGCCCAGATTAAGAAGGAGATAGAGGTGACAACTTCATCTTATGATAAGGAGAAACTGCAGGAGCGTCTGGCCAAGCTGGCCGGTGGCGTTGCCGTGCTCTATGTCGGTGCCAACTCTGAGGTGGAGATGAAGGAGAAGAAGGATCGTGTCGACGATGCTCTCTGTGCTACCCGTGCTGCCATCGAGGAAGGTGTTGTGGCTGGTGGTGGTACCACCTACATCCGTGCCCAGGAGGCTCTGGCTGAGCTGAAGGGTGATAATGCCGACGAGCAGACCGGTATCAACATCATCTGCCGTGCCATCGAGGAGCCGCTGCGCCAGATTGCCGTCAATGGCGGTCAGGAGGGTGCTGTGGTCGTCCAGAAGGTTCGTGAGGGTAAGGGTGACTTCGGTTTCAATGCCCGTACCGACGAATATGAGGATCTGCGTGAGGCTGGTGTCATCGATCCTGCCAAGGTGGCACGTGTCGCTTTGGAGAATGCTGCCAGTATCGCCGGTATGTTCCTCACCACGGAGTGCCTGATCGTCGACAAGCCCGAGAAGGAGCCTGCCATGCCGATGGGTGGTGCCCCGGGCATGGGTGGCATGATGTAAGCCGTCGGTATGCAGAAACTTATTGAACTCTACAGGCAATGGAAAGGTGCGGAGCCTGCCAACGTCAGTCAGATACCTGGCGGTGGCAGTAACCGCACTTACTTCCGGATTACTGATACGCATGGCCAAAGCGTGATCGGCGTTATCGGCACGAGCCGTGACGAAGATCACGCTTTTATCTATCTTACGGAGCATTTCAGTCGCCGTCAGTTGCCTGTGCCGAAGATCCTTGCTGCCAGTGACGATCAGTTGCGTTACTTGCAGACAGACCTCGGTTCATACTCCCTCTTCGATGCCGTCAGAGGTGGTCGCGAGGCAGGTGGCCGATATACGTTGAAGGAGCAGGAACTGCTGAAGCGTACCATCCGTGAGTTGCCGAATATCCAGATCCGCGGTGCCCGTGGACTGGACTTCACGAACTGTTATCCTCAGGCGGAGTTCAATCAGGACAGTGTGCTCTTCGACCTAAACTACTTCAAGTACTGTTTCCTGAAGGCCACCGAACTCGACTTCCACGAACTGAAGCTGGAGGCCGACTTCCGGCTCTTTGCCAAGGATCTGACGACCGATGAGTATTTCGTTGGCGGGGATACGAAGTCCACTGCCGTAGAGAGCTTCCTCTACCGTGACTTCCAGGCCCGTAACGTGATGCTCGACCACGACGGCAATCCGTACTTTATTGACTATCAGGGTGGGCGTAAGGGACCTTATTATTACGATCTCGCCTCGTTCCTCTGGCAGGCTTCTGCGAAGTATCCGCATAAGCTGCGCCGTGAACTGGTCTATGAATACTACAACTCGCTGAAGAACTATGTCGAGGTGCCGCCAGCCCGTCATTTCGTGAGCAGGCTCTCCTTGTTTGTGCTCTTCCGTACCCTCCAGGTGCTGGGCGCTTACGGTTTCCGTGGCTATTTCGAGCAGAAGAAGCACTTCATCGAGTCTATCCCGCCGGCCATCCAGAACCTGCGTGAACTGCTGGCCAGCTCGTCGGTATTCCACTATCCTCATCTGATGGAGATTCTCCGACAGCTGACCGAACTGCCACAGTTCCAGCAGATAGAGACGATTGCCAGTCGTGCCGACGGTTACAAGACGACGGACTTGAATCCTTATAAGGCTCATCCTCAGGACGGTCCTGCTACGTTCTCCAAGTATGATGCCCAGGGACCGTTGGTGGTGAGAGTCTACAGTTTCTCCTACCGTGAGGGCATCCCCGAGGATGAGAGTGGCAATGGTGGCGGTTACGTATTCGACTGCCGCAGCACCCACAATCCCGGACGTTATGAACCGTACAAGCAACTGACGGGACTCGACGAGCCAGTCATCCGATTCCTGGAGGACGACGGTGAGATCCTGACGTTCCTCGATTCGGTCTATAAACTCGCCGATGCCCATGTGCGCCGGTATATCCAGCGTGGATTCACCTCGCTGATGTTCTCTTTCGGCTGTACGGGTGGTCAGCACCGTTCGGTCTACTCTGCCCAGCATCTCGCTGAGCACATCCATGATAAGTTCGGCGTCGAGGTGCGCATCTGCCACCGTGAGCAGAACATCCATCAGACTTTGGAAGCTATAAACCATTAAATAAACTAGCGTATGAAGACAATTAAACTGTTTATCTGCTGTGTGATGGTCCTTGTGCTGGCCTCATGTTCGACAAAGCAGACTGCCATCAATCAGCTGGAGAAATTCTCCATAGAGCTGCGTGACCACAGTCGTTATTACGACGTTCAGGACTGGGAGAAGGCTGGTCAGAAGTTCGTAAAGATCACGAAGAAGGTGAAGAAGTACGAGACGGAATACACCGCCGAGGAGAAATCCCGTATCGGTAGGCTCGAAGGTGAGTGTGCCGGTTATATGGCCCGTGGTGCCAAGGATAACGTGACGGACCGTCTCCGTGGTATCTTCAACGAGATTCAGGGAATTATCGAGGGTGTCACAGACGCTTTCGGAGATTTGTGGAAGTAAGGACATGAGACAGGCGATGATCTTTGCCGCCGGACTCGGCACGAGGCTGAAACCGTTGACCGACACGATGCCGAAAGCATTGGTAAGGGTAGGGGGACAGCCTCTGCTGTGGCATGTCATCCAGAAACTAAAGGCCTCGGGTTATGAGCGTCTGGTGGTGAACGTGCATCACTTTGCGGAGCAGATTGTCGACTATCTGAAGGCTAACGATAACTTCGGCCTTGACATCCGCATCAGCGATGAGACGGATGGCCTGCTCGAGACAGGTGGTGGCATAAAGAAAGCCTTACCGTTGTTCGATTCTTCCGAGCCTATCCTCATCCACAACGTCGATATATTGAGTAATCTCGACCTGAGTGCCTTGCCCACCGAAGCACCATTGTTGGTGGTGAGTCAGCGGAAGACGAAGCGTTATCTGCAGTTCGACGACGATATGCGACTGATAGGATGGAAGAATATTGAGACTTGTGAGGTGAAAGGTCGCGAGGGACGTCCGTTGGCCTTTTCCGGCATCCATATGTTTCATCCGTTTCTGGCTCCCTTGTTGGAGGATTGGCCTGACCGTTTCCCCATTATGGACTTCTACCTGAAGGTCTGTGCCGATCATGTCATCCGTGGCTTCGATGCCCCCAATCTACAACTCCTCGATGTTGGCAAATTCGACACGCTCGAACAAGCGGAGGTGTTCATGGAAACTAATTCCCATAATAAACCATAATATACCATAATAATTACGGATAATTACGAATGATTATGGCAATTTGTTTCATAAAAAGATAATTACTCATTTATTTATATATGCAAAAGATTATTATTTTGGATTTTGGTTCTCAGACCACGCAGCTCATAGGCCGTCGTGTCCGCGAGCTGGACACCTTTTGCGAGATCTTGCCTTACAACAAGTTTCCAAAGGACGATCCCTCAGTTATTGGCGTGATCCTGAGCGGTTCGCCTTTCTCGGTTCATGACCCTGAGGCATTTAAGGTAGACCTGACTCAGTTCGTTGGGCGCATCCCAGTACTGGGTATCTGCTATGGTGCCCAGTTCATCAGCCACACCCTCGGCGGTAAGGTGGAGAAGGCCGACAGTCGTGAGTACGGTCGTGCCAACCTCGAGACAATCAATCTCTACAATCCGCTCTTCAAGGGATTCTCTACGGGTTCACAGGTGTGGATGAGTCATGGTGATACTATCACCGCCATCCCTGAAGACTTCGAGGTGATCGGTTCGACTAAGGATGTGCGGAATGCTGCCTTTGCCTCCACCAAACAACCCATTTGGGCTGTGCAGTTCCATCCCGAGGTGTTCCATACCCTGCAGGGATCGCTGCTGCTGAAGAACTTCGTGGTAGACATCTGCGGCTCTAAGCAGGAGTGGAGTGCTGCCTCGTTTGTGGATTCTACGGTGGCTGAATTGAAAGGGATGTTAGGGCAGGATAGGGTTATATTAGGGTTGTCAGGCGGTGTCGATTCCTCCGTCGCTGCTGTGCTGTTGAACCGTGCCATCGGCGACCGCCTCACCTGTATCTTCGTCGATCACGGCATGCTTCGCAAGAACGAGTTCCGTCAGGTGATGGACGACTATAAGGTGTTGGGTCTCAACGTGATCGGTGTCGATGCCAGTGAGAAGTTCTTCGCAGACTTGGCAGGTGTCGATGAACCGGAGCAGAAGCGAAAGATCATCGGCCGTGACTTCGTTGAGGTCTTCAATGCGGAAGCGAAGAAGATTACCGATGCCAAGTGGCTGGCGCAGGGTACCATCTATCCTGACCGTATCGAGTCGCTGAACATCACGGGCAAGGTCATCAAGAGCCACCACAACGTGGGTGGACTGCCGAAGGAGATGCGCCTGCAACTCTGCGAGCCGCTGAAGTGGCTGTTCAAGGACGAGGTGCGTCGTGTGGGTCGTCAGCTTGGTATGCCTGAGCATCTCATCACCCGCCATCCCTTCCCAGGCCCTGGTCTTGCCGTCCGTATCCTGGGTGACATCACACCAGAGAAGGTGCGAATCCTGCAGGATGCCGATGATATCTATATTAGAGGTTTGCGCGACTACAAGGTGAAACTCTCTGGCGAGGAGGCCCGCAAGGTCTTGGCAGCCGGTGTGCCTGCCGATATGAAGGACGGCACCATCGAGGTGTCGCTTTACGACCAGATCTGGCAGGCTGGTGCCATCCTGCTCTCCACCGTCCGTAGTGTCGGTGTGATGGGCGATGAGCGTACCTATGAGCATCCCGTAGCCCTCCGTGCCGTCACCTCTACCGATGCGATGACTGCCGACTGGGCCCATCTCCCTTACGACTTCATGGCGAAGGTGTCAAACGAGATCATCAACAAGGTCCGTGGCGTCAACCGCGTCTGTTACGACATCTCCTCCAAGCCGCCCGCAACGATCGAGTGGGAGTAGATATCAACTCTGGACAGAAGATTTTCTTTTTTTGCTACTTGTTATAGCCGTTCTCTGGGTTTTCGTACATACTGATAGGAATGCGGAACTTCATCATCTCGTCGAGGTTGTGGACGGGATGCTCTACGTCCTGCGGGATAGGACGGTGGGAGAAGGTCTGGAAGTAGAGCAGACAGGCGTCGCGCCACCATTCTGAGTCGCGGGCCTGAATGCGGAGTTTGCGCTGCACCTCGCTGAAGCGCTGCTGGTCGACATAGGACTGCATGGCATCCCAGATGGTGAGGAAGTGGCGGGCCTCATGCACACCGTCGTCGTACTTGTGGCAGAGTTCATCCCAGAACGTACGACCGCTTTTCATCTTGTGATCCCAAGGCACGTGGTGGAACCATGTCAGCAGGTTCTCAGGACATGTATTGATGTCGTTATAGAGTCGGCAGAGCGCTTCAGGATACTGCTTGACATTGGCAGAGCCAGTGAGGGTGCGATCGAAGCCCATACCGATGCTGTCGGCACGATGGTAGTAGGGCGGCGTCCAGTCGGCTCTCAGTCCCTTCGGACTATACCAAGGCTCTGGACCGTAGTGGTGACCGCCGGCAAAGATGTGATGGATACCCAACGGCATCATGTAGCTGACGGCTGCCTCACGGCTGTCGAGCATGAGCTGCTTGACAGGACCAAGCATTCGTTCGTCGCTCGAAAACGTCTGACGCAACCATTCGTCGGCAATTTCCTCTGGCTTCAATGCAGGATTCCATGCGGCACGTCCGAAGGCATACCAGTTGGCCTGGGCGAAGTGGTGACCGCACCAGTTGGTGTCGTCACCGATATTGGCCACACCAGCCATCGCACGGAGACTGCCGGGCTTCACAAACGAGAAGAATTCCTGCCACATTGGGGCGAGATATACCAGATGGTTAGCAGCGCCCAGATACTCCTGCGTCAGCTGGAACTCCACCATCATCTGTGTCTTCTGCATGGCGGTAAACAGCGGACTGTATGGCTCGCGGGGCTGGAAATCCACGGGGCCGTTCTTGATCTGGATGATGACATTATCGGCAAACTGACCGTCCAGCGGCATAAACTCCAAGTAGGCCTGATTGGCGCGGTCTGGACTCTGGGGCGCATAGACAAAGGCACGCCACATCACGATGCCTTTGTGGGGTTTCAACACGCCAGCCAGCATGTTGGCACCGTCGGCATGTGTGCGTCCGAAATCCTGCGGACCTGGTTCGCCCTCGGAATTGGCCTTCACGAGGAAACCGCCAAAGTCGGGAATCAGCTTGTAGATCTCGTTCACCTTCTCCTTCCACCAACTGATGACCTTGGCATCCAGCGGGTCGGCAGTCTCCAGTCCACCCACCTTGATGGGCGAGGCGAAGTTGATAGACAGATATACGCGGATGCCATAGGGGCGCAATTGGTCGGCGATGGCCTTGGCCTTTTCTAAACTGGCGGTTGAGAGTGCCTCTGGTTTGGCATTCACATTGTTGAGTACAGTACCGTTGATGCCTACCGACGCATTGGCGCGAGCGTACATCTTCATGCGCTCTGGATTGGGATTCAAGAAAATGCTCTTGCCTGCAAAACCACGCTCACAGGTGCCGTTGGGGTTATCCCAGTGGTTCAGGATGCGCAGGTCGTAGGCAGGCTGTTCGCTGATGTCGAGCTGGTCGCACGACTGTCCTGTCTGTTGCAGGCGCAGCAGATGATAAGCACCATAGAGCAGACCGGCATCACTGGCAGCGGCAATGACGATCTTTCCGCTCTGGCTCTTGATGGTATAGCCGTCTTTGGCCAAACCCTTCTGCCGTTTCAGCACTACAGGACCGCCCTGCCAGTAGGTTTGCAACTCGGTCATAGCCGTTCCTTTGACACCCGTTACTGAGACTGTCGTGTTAATACTGTTAAAGCGAAGCCACAACTGGCTACCGTCCTCGCCATAAGCGGAACTCCATCCTGCTAACAGGAAAAATGTAGAAAGAATAAATGTTTTCATATCTCGTTGCTTAATTGTTTCTGTCGGAATTCAGTAGGCGTCATGCCATACTCTGCCTTGAAGTTCATGGTAAAACTCTTGACGGTAGTGAAACCTACGGCATAGGCGATTTCCGTGACCTGCATCTGTGAAGCCTCCAGCAGCGCCCTTCCACGCTTGATACGGATGGTGCGGATAAACTCTGCCGGCCCCTGTCCGGTGATGGCCATCAGTTTCTTGTAGAGCGTGGTTCGCGACATACCCACCTCGGCCGCCATCGTCTCAACAGAGAATTCAGAATCGCTGATGTTCTTCTCTACCAATTCGATGGCTTTCTTGATAAATTGTTCATCCAGTGGGGTAATGGTAATCTCGCTGGGTTCGATATTCATCTTCTGGCGGAACTGCTGATGGTTGTGCTGCTCCCAGTCGATGAACTTCTTCACACGCAGTCGTAACACCTCAATATTGAACGGCTTGGTGAGATAGTCGTCGGCACCCAGTTGCAATCCCTCTATGCGGCTGACGTCGGTGGTACGTGCCGTGAGCAGAATCACGGGGATATGCGACAGATTGATATCTGTCTTTACCCTGCGGCAGAGTTCGAATCCGTCGATGCCAGGCATCATCACGTCGCTGACAATGAGGTCTATCTGTTCGCGCTGCAGTACGTCGAGTGCGGCTGCTCCGTCTGAGGCTGTATGCACCTGATAATCCTCCTTCATACAGCTGCTGATGAAAGACAGCATGTCCTGGTTGTCATCGACAATAAGGATGCTCTTATCACAGGGGGACGGTTCTTTTGTTATGTCTGCTGGCGTTGTAACAAAAGAACCGTCCCCCTGTGATACTGGCATTGTAATAGTAAAAATGCTGCCGACAGGCTGGTTGTCGCTGACGCTGATGGTGCCATGGTGCAGGCGGACATAGTCGCTGGCAATGTGGAGACCAATGCCGCTGCCCGTCTGCGAACTGTCATTGGATGCCGACTGATAGAAGCGTTTGAAGATATTCGCCTTGTCATTGTCGGAAATGCCCTTGCCAGTATCGGCTACGGCAATGGTTACACGATCCTGTTCCTGACGGAATGACAACGAGACGCTGCCGCCAGCAGGCGTGAACTTCAGGGCGTTCGAGAAGAGGTTGTATATGACCTTGTTTATCTTCTCGCGGTCATAGTCCATCAGGAAACTGTCGACATCGTGATCGAAACTGAGGTGGATGCTGCGCTCTTCGGCATAGTCGCTAAAGGATACGAGTATGCTGTTCAGATGGTCTATGATGTCGCCACGCTGCACGTTCAGTGTCTCGCCACCCGCATCCAGTTTTCGGAAGTCGAGTAGCGCGCTCACCTCCCTCAGAAGCTGTTGGGCATTCTTGTGGATATTCTTGAGTTGAATCAGCAGATTGTCGGGCGTCTTTCCGTCCGTCAGCTTTTTCATGATGTGTTCCAACGGCGATATGATGAGTGTCAGCGGCGTTCGCAGGTCGTGGCTGATGTTGGTGAAGAACTGCAGTTTCATCTCCGTAATCTGTTCCATCTTCTGTCGCTCCATCAGTTGCCGCTGCCGCTCCGCACGCTCTCGTTGTCGTTTGCGCATGTTGCGCCATTGCAGGTAGAAGGCTCCCAACACAATAACGGCATATAATATGTACATGGGCACACTACGATAGAACGGCGGAGCCACACTGATGCGCAGCTCCCTTGGTGTGCTCATGGTGCCGTCCTCACGACAGATGCACAACTGCAGGGTGTAGTCGCCAGGAGGCAGGGCATGGAACGACACATAGTTGTGATCCGTCATTGCCCAGTCGCTCATCTGACCTACCAGACGGTAGGCATAGCGTATGCGCTGGACGTCTTCCAGACTGCCTGAGAAGAATTTTACGGTCAAGTGGGCTGCGTCGTGGCGAAGATTGACGGTAGTGGTCTGTTCGTTGAGCAGGCTGTCGCCCATGGCTATCTCACTGACGATGAGTTCGCGTTCTTCGTGTCTGGTAGCCATCAGCCGTCGCGGTTCGACGCTCATGTATCCTTCGGTGCCTCCCATCAGTATCTCGCCCTTTGGCGAACAAACCATAGCATCGCCGTTGAAATAGAACTGCGGCATGCCGGATGACAGTTGATAATTGAAAATTGAAAACTGGAAATTGGCAGAACGGTTCTGAGGTTGAATAGCCACCAAGCTGCCACTGGTCGTGCAAACCCAGTACGATCCGTTGCTGTCCTGGGTCATACCTTTGATGATATCATCCGTGCGACGGATGTAATAGAGCGTATCCCGTTTCGTGTCGAAAATGGTGATGCCGTCGGGGTGAGTGAGCAGCATCATTCCCTGCTGTCGTTCGGCCTTTATGTCCGTCACCATCTGACTCATCCACTGTTGTGTACCCTTTTGGTTGCCGAAGGCCACGTTGCATTTGCCGTTCCTGAGGTTATAGCTCCACAGACCGTAGACCGAGGCGATATACATCGTGCCGTTGTCATCATAACGTAGGGCATTGCCATGGATGTCGTCACCGCTGTCGTTGGTGACTATACGGCCACGCTCTTCTTTGGGATCAAAAACAACGGTCTGTCCGATGGGCGACGACGTCCAGATATTCCCCTTGTCGTCAGCAGCCAGCGTCCATACCGTTTCCGTCGGGAATGTCCCTTCGTCTACGGCATACCGTTTCCACCGCTTGGCATCCGTCAGATGATAGAGCCCTTGATTGTAGGTACCAGTCCACATGCCGCCCTTGCCGTCGCTCATCAGAGCCATGACGGTAATATTGGGCAAAGCAGTCTTCACCATGCTGCCATCTGTCCGCTCTATATAGACACCATCGCCGTCGGTACCCAGCCATAGGTTACCCTCTGTGTCGTAGGCCATCGCCAGAATATCGCCACACATGCGGCCGTGGGGCTGCATGATGCTGTTAGCTTCGCTGGTGTACGAAATGCCCGTCTTCAGATGTCCCACCCAGACAGTACCGTCGCGGTCTGTGGTCAGACAGGTCACATTGTCCGATGCCAGCGACTGCAACCGGTCATGCTCGTGGCGCATGGCAGTGATGACGCCCGTATTCTTATGATAGGCAAACAGTCCTTTGTGGTCGGTGGCAATCCAGATGTTTCCCCGTCCGTCGTCCATCATGTCACGAATGGCATTGTTCTGCGAGGCGAATGCCGTCTGTGGCAGACTGACCGTCTCTCTCACCTGCCGACCTCCCACGATGTAGCGGCAGATGTGCTCCTCGCGCGTACTATATATCCATAGTGTGCCGTCAGCATCCACCATCACGCTTACCTCACCCATCGACTGCTGCATTTGCGCAGGCAGTGTCTCGCGCTGCAGTTCGCCTGTACTCGTATTCAGATGCCATACGGCATGCCCTGCACTGAAGTACAATCCGTCAGACATCTCTGCCACCACGCCAGCCGACTTCCCTGGCAGTTGCACCCGCCTTTCCCAGTATTTCAGCTCCTTGGTGTGGTAGTTATACCGATAGATGCCGCTCTCCGTGAGTACCCATAGCGCACCTTTCTCGCCTACCTTCACCTTATATTTGCCTTTACATCTGATGCCTAAAGACTGCAACAGCTTGTCGGCTTCGGCCGAGAATCGTGCCGTCTTGGTGTCGTAGAGGCAGTAGCCGCCGCTTTCACACTCTATCCATATCTGTCCATCGGCATCTTCCTCTATCGTTGTGATGGTCTGTCCGAACACCTCGTGCAGCTGCGGATCGCCGCTCTCAGGGAACCGGGCCTTCACCTGAAGGCCGTCGTAGCGGTTGATGCCCTGATAGGTGCCTATCCACAGGTAACCATGACTGTCGGCCAGCAGACACGTCACCGCATTGCTGCGCAGGCCGTCGGCTATACCCAGTGTCTTGAATGCCGTGTCGCCTGTGCGCTGCGCTGCTGCCATCTGTGCGATGCATAGTGCCATAAAGATGAACAATCTCCTCATACTGCTGATGTCTTCTGTGTGCAAAGATACAAAATTATTCTGAATTCTTGGCAAAGGTATGGCTTTTTTCTGTTCATCACACGTCATCATGTTTCAAAAATGGGAAATGATGTTTCGAAGTAAGTAAAAATGACGACGCGAAAACATTTTTACTTGTATCCGAAACATTGTTTCCCCTCGGTTTGGAATAAACGTGCTACTTTTGCGGCGAGAAAAATAGACTTGAAACCAAATAGTAATTAATTAACAATGTATTTTATGCGAAAAAGCAGTTTTAAGCAATCAATGCTCATCGTGCTCTTGTTCACGGTGCAAGCTGTGTTTGGCAATCTTTCTGCAAAGCCCATATCGGGTAAGGTCACGTCTGCCACAGACGGTGAGCCCCTGATAGGTGCTACGGTACAGGTACAGGGAAGCAGTAATGGTATTGTTACTGATTTGGACGGTAACTATACCATCAATGCGGAACAAGGCCAGACATTGGTGTTCTCTTATGTGGGGTATCTCACTAAGACAGTAAAGGTTGGTGGTGGCAGCACCATCAATGTGACACTTGAGGAAGACCGCCAGTCACTCGAAGAGGTGGTGGTGATCGGTTATGGTGTACAGAAGAAGAAATTGTTGACGGGCGCGACCACGCAGGTGAAAGGTGAGGACATCGCCAAGATGAACACGACGAGTCCGCTGCAGGCCATGCAGGGTCAGACACCTGGTGTCAGCATCCAGTCTACTTCCGGTCAGCCTGGTTCAAGCCTGAAGGTTCAGATCCGTGGTCTCGGTACCGTAGGCAGCAGCGGTCCTCTGTATCTGATTGACGGTATCGGTGGGGATATCAACTCCCTGAATCCTGCCGACATCGAGAGCATCGACGTGCTGAAGGATGCTGCCTCGGCAGCCATCTATGGTGCCCAGGCCGCCAACGGTGTGGTACTGGTGACCACCAAGAACGGACGTGCCGGCAAGTCGGAAATCAGTTTTGATACCTATTACGGCTGGCAGAACGTGGCCCGTAAGGCTAATATGCTGAACTCGCAGGAGTATATGACCATCATGAACGAGCAGCAGATCAACTCCGGCAACCAGCCGTACGACTTCACAAAGATGAAGAGCATCTACGATCCCAACGGCAATCTCTACGATACCAACTGGATAGACCAGATGTTTAAGGATAACGCCAAGGTGGAGAGTTACAATCTGGGTATTACCGGCGGAAACAAGGTCTCTACCTATGCACTGTCATTAGGCTATATGAGTCAGGAGGGTATTGTCGGCGGCAAGGACGTTTCGAACTACGAGCGGTATAATGCCCGTATCAATTCTGAGCATAACGTCATAGACAATCTGCTGAAAGTGGGCGAACAGGTAAGCTTCGTCTATACCAAGAGCACAGGTATAGGCGTTGGCAACCAATATAACAATACCCTGCGTGGTGCCTTTGGTACCTCGCCCCTGGCACCTGTCTATGCCACGAATATCTATGATGGCAGTCAGGCAGAGGCCGGTTCAGAGGCCAGCAACTACAATGGCTTCTATGGCAGTCCGTATAATGCTACCGATTATAGTGACTGGTACATGTACGACGGCAACCCCTACGGAAACATGATGACCAATACCAACAATGAGAATAAGAGTGGCACGTTCAGCGGCAATGTGTATGCAGAACTGACCCCGCTGAAGGGTCTTAAGTTGCGTTCGGTATTTGGTGCCGTCTATAGCACCAGTGAGTATCGCGGCTTCTCTACATTCTACCACTTCAGCCCATACAGCTATAATGATACCAGGACTTCGGCCAGCCAGAGCATGAATCATGGACTTTCCATGACATGGACCAATACAGCCCAGTATGACTGGACGATCAAGGACAATCACGCATTCAGTGCATTGGTAGGTATAGAGGCCAGCCGCTATTCAGGCACATCGGTCAGTGGTAGCAACGGCTATCTGAAAGAAGGCTTCGACGACTGGGATCATGCGTACGTTAATAATGGTACCGCCACTTCTACCGACGACGGCTTAGGCGCTGGCGGCAGTCCTCATGGCGAATCACGTAACGTGTCTTACTTCGGCCGTCTGGGTTGGAACTGGAAAGAGACCTATATGATCAATGCGACCCTGCGTGCTGACGGTTCGAGCAAGTTCGCCAGCGGTCATCGTTTCGGCTACTTCCCCTCCGTCTCTGCAGGATGGACTGTTTCTAACGAAAAATTCATGCAGTCCATCTCATCGGTAATGGATTTCCTGAAGCTGCGTGTCAGTTGGGGACAGGTGGGTAACCAGAATATCTCTGACTACCAGTATCTGGCTCCTGTAAAGAACACCAATACCCACTACCTGTTCGGTACGTCGGGTTATGACGATACGGAGTCGGTATCGGTGCTGGGTACCAACTGGGGTGCCTATCCCAGTCGCGTGGCTAATCCTGACGTGACCTGGGAAACCTCTGAGCAGTTTAACGTGGGTATCGATGCCCGTCTGATTGGCGGACACTTGAATGTTAACCTCGACTATTATATCAAGACCACCAAGGACTGGCTCGTCACGGCCCCAGTGCTGGCAACAGTAGGTACAGGCGCACCCACCATCAATGGTGGCGACGTGAAGAACAAGGGATTTGAGTTCAACCTCGCCTGGAACGACATGATTGGCAAGGACTTCCGTTATAACATCGGCGTGAACGGCGCCTATAATAAAAACGAAGTGGGCAGCATTCCGACTGATGATGGTATCATCCACGGTGCTACCAACCAGTTGTACGACAATGCTCCTGAATTCTATCGTGCTCAGAACGGTCATGCCATCGGTTATTTCTGGGGCTACAAGACTGCAGGCATCTTCCAGAACCAGCGGGAGATCAGCGAGTGGATATCGAACGGTAACGGTGTGTTGCAGGCCGATGTCAAGCCTGGTGACGTGAAATATATCGACGTGAACCACGACGGTGTGATTAACGATGACGATAAGGTGGACTTGGGTAATGGTATGCCCGACTTTACCTACGGCTTCACTTTGGGCTTCGACTGGAAGGGACTCGACTTCTCTGTGCAGGCCAATGGCGCTGCCGGACAGAAGATTGTGCAAACCTATCGTAACCACGCTAACGCCCAAGCCAACTATACCACAGAGATTCTGCAGCGTTGGACGGGTGAGGGTACCAGCAATAGTATTCCTCGTGTTACGACGACCAACATCAACTGGCAGTTCTCCGACCTCTATGTGCATGATGCCGACTATCTGCGTATATCAAATGTGACGCTTGGTTACGACCTTGCTCGTATCTGGAAAAGCAAGTATTGCAAGCAGCTGCGCTTGTATGTGCAGGCCCAGAATCTTCTTACTTTCACAAAATACAAGGGAATGGATCCTGAAATCGGATACGGCACTGATGGATGGGTAAGTGGTGTCGACGTAGGTTACTATCCTCGTCCGCGTACATTCCTGATTGGTGCGAATGTGAAGTTTTAAAAAAGTAAAAAGGTAAAAAAATAAAAAAGTAAATAAAATGAGAACAAATATATTTATCAAGACCAAAGGGGTGGTAAAGGTTTTACCTTTTTACCTTTTTACCCTTTTACCTTTGTTCACGTCCTGTTCAGAAAGCTATCTGGACGTGGAATCTAAGACGGAGTCGAATACCAGCAATTTCTACAAGACGCAGAATGATGCCTATCGTGCGCTCATCGGTTGTTACGACGGATGGCGCCAGACCAGCAGTAATCCGGGATTTGCCTTCTATGTAGCTTCGGAAGTGATGGGTGCAGAGTGCTTCGGTGCAACAGGAAATACCGATGGACGCGGTTATCAGGTGGTGGACAGATTTGACATCGCTCAGTCATCGTCAGACCTTAATCTTTACGAATCAGACTGGGCACGCTATTACGAGGGTATATACCGTTGTAATGAACTTATCAAATACGAGCCGCAGATAGAGTGGAAGAATGAGACGCTGAAAGGCACCTATATGGGCGAATGCCATGCCCTGCGTGCCATACTCTACTTTGATCTGGTTCGTATGTTCGGCAACATCCCCCTGCTGACAGTTGCTACTGAGGAGAATGTGCCCCAGGCAGACCCGGCAGAGGTCTATCAGGTGATCTTCGACGATTTGCAGTATGCCATCGACAATATCCCTGCCAATGCTTATCCTAAGTCGGACGCAGCCAATAACGACGGTCATATCACCAAATATGCAGCTGAGGCTCTGTATGCCCGTGCATACTTGTATTACACAGGCTATTATGGAGCGTCTGTCGATGGTGTAACCAAGGAGAAGGCTCTGGCTTATTGCGAGGACGTCATCAGCAGTGGGGAATATGACCTTGTACCAGACTATAAGAACCTGTGGCCTGCTGCATCGGCTGGTATTGCCGAGGTGGGCGATGCAGTGACGCTGCTGGGAACGTATGCTGGCGATGGAAACTGCGAGACCGTTTTGGCCATGAAGTTTACTAACACGCAGGATTATAACGGTAACAACGACTCCAACCGCTGGCAGGTGATGCTGGGCATGCGTAACCTTCCTGTTGCGCCATACGGACGCGGATGGGGCGCCCTGACGGTCAATCCGCAGTTTGTTAACCAGTATGAGGCCGGCGACACCCGCAAAAAAGCCTCTGTTATCGACATCGTGAACGAGGGTATCGTGAATGCCGACGGCTTTGAAGCCAGCTACAAGGATCAGCGCGAATACACAGGCTATGTCATCAAGAAATACTCGCCCCTGTGCTTTGCCGACGGTACAAGTGCTGTTAAGATCGACGGCAGTGGCGGCTTCCAGGAACAGAACCATCAGGACTGGATCATCATGCGTTATGCCGACGTGCTGCTGATGGCTGCAGAGTTAGGCAGCGGCAGTGCTCAGAATTATTTGGATAAGGTTCGTGCCCGTGCAGGATTGCAGCCTGTAACGGTTTCTCAGACTTCTATTATGAAGGAACGCAAATTCGAGTTCGCTTTCGAAGCCATCAACTACTGGGACCTGCTCCGTCAGGGTGTCGACTATGCTGCTCAGCAGATTGCTACCAATGGTATCGATGTGATGTCGGGCGGTAATGCCGATAAGGTGGTTATTGCGGCCGAGAATATCATTGCCAAGAAGGGCCTCTGCCAGATTCCGCAGAATCAGATTATCCTCTCTAATGGAGTGCTGAAGCAGAATGCCGGATGGTAACTTTTTTAAAAGTAAAAAAGTGAAAAAGTAAAAAAGTAAAAATAGTAAAAGATATGAAAACAAGAATATTCAATAAGGTCAAAGGGCTGGTAAAGGTTTTACCTTTTTACCTTTTTACCCTTTTACCTTTATTCATGGCATGTACGCCTGATTCTGACAGTATGGGTGCAATCGACCTGACTGCTGCCCAACTGGCAGAAAATGCAGGGTTCTCTGTCAATGTAGACCAGAGCACGAATCAGGTGACGTTTACAAGTCTGCTGCCCAGCAGTTACTCTGTGTACTGGGAGTATGGTCCTGCTCCTACTTCTGATGATGTCAGCATCTCAGGCACCAGTACCAACAGCACCTATCAGGTGGGTGTGGCATTTGATGGCGACTATTATGTTCGCATGGGTGTCCAGACCCGTGGTGGTATCGTGTTCAGCGACCGCGCTTCGTTCCATATCAACCAGATGAATCCAAACCTCATCTCCGATCCTGCATGGACCATGCTGACCGGTGGAGTGGGGCATGCGAAGGAGTGGGTGCTCGACCTCGATGCCAACGGTACATGTCTGAAGTTCGGCGGTCCGAAGTGGTTCTATACCTCGGGTATGTCGTGGGACAGCTTCCACAATATTGCCGGCGAGAACTATCTCGACTCTGAGCAGTGGGATTCGTCAACAGCTATCGACCCCACATACGCCAGCGAGTGGTATTGGAGTGCTGACTGGGCAGGTAATGGTTGGATTTGTGGTGCTGCCGACTATGGTGTGATGACCTTCGACCTGGTCAATGGCGCCAATGTGGATGTAAACGGCGAGAAGGGTTCGTTTAATATGGATGTGGCTACGCATACCATTTCGTTCACAGGTGTTCTTCCGTTGAGCCCAGGTCAGAGCGATGCCATCATTGGTCAGCGTCCTGACGGCAACTATAAGATTATCTATCTCACGGAAAATGCCATGCAGATCATGTTCGACGGCGGTTCTAACGATAACACGCCATTCACCTTCAACTATATCTCGAAGGAGTTTAAGGACAGCTATGTGGCACCCGTCATCACCACGATTACGCTGCCTGAGAATTGGATGAGCTACGTGCAGCCGTTCAATCAGAACACCACAACATATAAGTTCGACGAAGACGCTCCGTTCTGCTGGTTCACACTGGCTGGCGAGGAGATCTCACGTTCTGGCTTTGCTGGTGATCCTGATATCACCGATGCAGAGTTTGAATTGAATTCGAAGACCAAAACCTTCAAAATTACCGATATTGCCGGTAACGTGACTGAAGGAACATACGAGATCGGCGAAGATGGTGTGCTCACCTTCTCTCAGCTGCCATCGTTCGGCATCTCTACCAATAAGAATATCAAGTTTGAATCAGGTACCAACGAGTTGCAGGTGATTACCTACGAGATAAGTGACCGTACTGGTGACTTGACTGACTTGTGGCTGGGTTCGAAGCAGTACGACGATCAGGGTAATGCCTACGAGTATCTGGCATACCACTTCAAGAAGCAGACTGGCGGTGCTCAGGTTGAGAGCTTTACTGGTGTACTCAGTTTCTCTGACACGGGTTGGGCGTTCCTCAACAGTCCTGAGGTTTACATCACAGGCGAGGGCGACTACATCTTCACCATCACCAACGACGGTTCTTCTAACACCCAGGATCCATACCTGATGTTCCTCGATGTGGCCAAGATCCTGAAGAAGCATCCTAACACTGATATGATCCTGAAGAGTATCAAGGTGGATGGCACAGAAGTGCTAGGTTCAGAGGAAGGCATGGATGATGCAACCATCTCACGTGGTATTGGTGATGATCCTACTACAGGTCGCCGCTATATCCTCAATCCTTGGAATGAGGAGTCGGCAACACATACGAACCTCTTCAAGTTCAGCAACAGCATCGAGGTGACGATCGCTGTCAAGTTCGATGTCGGCGAAGTGGTGCTGAAGTAAAAGTAAAAAGGTAAAAAATTAAAATAGTAAAAAGATATGAGTACAAATATATTTATGAAGGCCAAGGGGTTGGTAAAGGTTTTACCTTTTTACCTTTTTACCCTTTTACCTTTGCTGACAGCCTGTAGCAACGACGAGGATTATAGCATCAGTACGAGTGCTGTCATCAGCTCAATAACCACCGACGATGCTGCTGTTACAGCTATCTCGGCTACAACTTACGGTACCATTCAGAATCTGTCGGGTATGGCACCAAGTTCCTATCAGGTGGGCTCGGTTTATAGCACTAGTGCTGATCCAACCGCAGGTGGAACCCGTCAGATTGGTTCTATCGATGAGAACGGCAAAGTAACAGCCATCCTTTCTGGTCTCGCTGAGGGCACTACTTATTACTATGCCACGTTTGTCACGCTGCAGGGCAAGGTAACCAAGTTTGGCGATGTGAAGAGCTTTGTGGCTACTGATGCCGATGTGGCTACATCGGTCGCAACGGACATCACTGCCTGTACGGCTGTTATGAACGGACAGGCACAGGGCATCAGTGACATTCTTGCTGTATCTTCAGTAGGTTTTAAATATGCACTTTCGGCTGATGACGTGCCAACAGGTGTCGACGTCTCTATCGTCGAGACTGCCAGCTCGTTCTCAGCCAAAGTGCCCTCTCTGCTCCCTGGCACCACTTATTACTATACCGCCTATACCAAGGTGGGCGATGGCTTCATTCTGGGTAACATTCAGAGCTTTACCACTGCTACGCAGACGATGGAGTATGTCGACATGGGCCTGAGCGTGCTATGGGCAAAGTGCAACATCGGAGCCGAGAAGGAGTCTGAGGCTGGTATTTTGGTGGGTTATGGCGATCAGTCGTTCTACAACACCTCTACCAGCAATGACGATTACACCCCATGGGATATCGCCGGAACCGAAGATGACGTTATCTACGGTTTGAGCATCGATGGCGATGCGAAGTCGAAGAGCAAGATGCCTACCATCGAGCAGATGGAAGAGCTGATAGCCAAGACCACTCAGGAGGCGGTAACTGTCGATGGTATTGCTGGCATCCGCTTTACTGCCAATAACGGCAACAGCATCTTCCTGCCGCTTGGTAGCTATTGGTCGGGCACTATCAATGAGATTAACGATGCCTATAGCAAGACATTGAAGGTAGCATCTGAAGGCGTTTCGGCAGGACTCATGCAGCGCGCCTGCAAGTTAGGCATCCGTTCGGTTCGCGATGAAGAGCCTGTTGAGGAAGGCATCACCATCCGCAACTATAACGCTGTTCAGGGCGATATTGAGGGTAATGGCAACTACCGCTTCGACATCTATAACGAGTGGGACGGTTCGGGTACTGGTACCGATGAAACGTGTGTGCTCATCCGCAGCGAGGTGAACTTCCAGGAGTCTATCTCTGTGACATTCACCATCTCTGGTATTGGCGCGACGGAGTGTCAGGCAACCATGATTTTTGCTGATGGCACATGGGGTTGTCAGAACTGGGGCTACAACGAAAATGGTGAGGGTTCTGTGATGGTGAAGGGCGATGGCACTTACACCATGACGCTGCATGGCGTAGGCTCCGGCATTGCCATCTTCGCTATCGACTTCATCGGACTCTCTGCTGCCGTTGGTGCTGAGAACATCAATGTCAAGCTGAACACCTGCGTGATGGACGACTGGGGTACGAAACTGCCGTTCGACAATGCCAAGCTGGTAACTGGCGACATTGAGGGCAACGGTAACTTTCGTGCCGACATCTACAACGAATGGGACGGCTCGGGTACTGGCAGCGATGAGGCTTGTGGTGTAGACCGCAGTGCTGTCAACTTCTCGAATCGCATTGGTGTCACCTTCTCCGTCTCCGGCATAGGTGATACAGAGTGCGATGCGTGCATGATCTTTGCCGATGGTACATGGGGCTGTCAGAACTGGGGCTATAATGAAGACGGCAACGGTTCGGTGCATATCACAGGCGATGGCGTTTATAGCATGTCGTTGGCAGGAGCTGGCTCAGGCATTGCCATTTGGGCCATCGACTTCCTCGGTCTGTCGAATACGGTTGGCGCAGAGAATGTCAAGGTGCGCATCTCGTGTATCAGAGTGGAATAATCTATTTGAATTTGTTCATACTTAAGTGATATCATGAAAAAAGTTAGAAAATCTCTCTTATTGCTGGCGGTGCTTTATGGCACCGTCAGTTTTGGACAGCTACCAAATGCAACAGAGATTGCCCCCAAGATGTATCCGGGGTGGAATCTTGGCAATACGCTGGAAGGTGGTGGTACGGATAATGTTTACACCAACAAGGGTGGACTTGGTGCAGAAAAGGCCTGGCAGGGTACGACCACGACGCAGGAGATCATTGATTTCGTGGCCGCCCAGGGATTCAAGTCGGTACGCATTCCGGCAGCCTGGGTGATGGGCCATATCGTGGATG
>JAEEGG010006585.1_pt1 | contig 27195 bp, 1 predicted proteins | sample 9134161 | NCBI WGS metagenome assembly JAEEGG01 (sample SAMN16246543, study PRJNA631951) | gut metagenome | biome: gut microbiome; feature: rumen; material: CR-attached | host: Bos | place: Iran: Karaj | collected 2018-10 | reverse complement strand
ATTGAGCTTCTGTATAAGGCTTAGGCTTTCCATTTTCATCTACCTGGCCTTCACCGCAACCAATCTGACCGCCCTGAATCTTTACATGCGTATCATTAAGAACACGGCCATTTTCACCGCCACCATAGACTGATGCCATGATAAGACCACCGCTGATTGTCACATCCGTCTTATTGACGAATGTATGGAAGTCAGCATCCGGAGAAGTAGCAGGATTCTCTACGTCACCACGACCAGCACCGAATACGAAGCCTACGTCAACGGGATCGCCACCATCGTTCTTCATACCCTTAGTAGCAACCTCAACAGGACCTACCTGGCCACCGCTGACTACGACGGTACACTTACCGGTATTTGCTTTAAATGTCTTAGGCTTACCACCAAGACAACCATCATGGGTAGGATGTCCTGTTGGAAGTGTTTCTCTTTCAGTTACCGTTCCTACAGAACCCTTCAGTCCACCGCCATAGACACCGTCATAGACGTAGCCGCCAGCCATAGTGACACGTGCATTTGCCAGCACATCAGCTTCACTACCACCGCCATAGACGCTACCGCCGATGGTAACCTTCTCAGAACCCTCAGCTATAGTGTTGTAAGTTGTGTCACCAGTCTTATTCGAACAGATAAACACCTCTGCGTTACCTGTTACCACGGCTTGTTCACCACCACCAAATACGTTGCCGGTAATGTGAGCGCCTTGAACAGTCTGATTAACATAGGCAATGGTTTTGTTTGGTATCTGTTTGCCATCTCCATCATAAATAGAGGCATTTGACGTATCAACAATAGTACCATTAATACGCTTCATGACAGGAACCTCTGTTAATGATCCGATATTTACCTGTGCATCACCTATCACCAGTCCTTGCTTACCACCACCATAGACATTACCAATGGTACCGATAGCATTGTCAATCGTTCCGGTAACTTGCTTGTCATAATAGGTAGTTGAACCATCAGCAATACCTGAAGCAGGGATATAATCATCTCCTGACTTGGTATAATAGCCTACAACGGAAGTCCCCTCAGAAGGAGTAGGCGAAACTGCTACATACGATGTTGTTACATTCTTTATGTTTTCAGGAATAGTTGTACCTTCCTTTCCGAAGTCTGCAGGAAGGACTCGAGATTGGCCCGCATGATTGCCTTGAATCATGTTGATATTAACAAAAGTATTAGCCTTTGTCTCTGCCATAAAGCTACCTCCATAGACATTGCCGATATAGGTGGCAGACTTCACATTCACCGTGATGGTACGTTTGGGGTTTCTATCTGGCAATTCTACGTCATTTTTCTTACCGGGGAAGTTAGCTTGGTTTCCACCACCAACGAGATTATTGATAATAATAGGCTTACAAGGATCGGTTTCCTCAATATCTACTATTATATCGCCACCAATACTACCACGCTGGTCATTACCTCCATAGACATTCTGGAAATAGCCTGCAGTAATGGTCAAATGTATACTACCAGAGATATTGGCCTTATAAGAACCACCACAGACATATTCTATTTCTGAGTTCTCTGCAGTACAACCAGAGATAACGACATTCACATCACCGTCAACATCAGCTTCCTTACCTGCACCATACAACTTTGTGATGCGTAGCGGACAAGAACCCTGCTGAGCCTGGGTAGTTGTTGCTTTACGAACAATACCTCTAAAGTCACTACCACCAAATATCTCACCGATTTTACCGCCATGACAGGTGATGCGTGCATGTCCATTCACACCAGCACCTTCATTGGCTACCCATCCACTACTGGTCTTGATAGGTTGGCCGCCATTACCTCCAGCAAAGGCATATTCTATATCGTATGAACCCCAGATGGTAACATTGGTAGAAGGAACCCATGCAGAATTACCACCACCATAGACACGAGCAATACTGGACTCTTCACAACCGTAAATATTTACCTTTGTTTCTTTACCTACAGCAGGAGCATAGTCTGCCTGATTACCGCCGCCATAGACGGCCTGAATCTCATAGTTCTTATGTCCGGCAACAATCTCACCATTCGAGTTGATTTGCCGTGTGGAATACACTTCCACTAAGACGTCTCCCAATGGTGTACCTTTGATGTTGTTACAACCAAAGATACGACCCGTCAGAGGAACACCAGTATAGACTGTACCACCAACTGTGACATCTTCGGCATTTTGAGTGAATGCAGCACTGTGACCACCTAAAGTCGCAATGTCATCTGGCTTGTTAATGATAACTTTTACATCGCCAAATGCATAGACAGGTGTTGTATCGTCGCCCAAACCACCACCATAGACATTACCCATGACACCACCTGTCAGGATTACTGAAGTAGTGTTGCTGGTAGAAGACTTGCCTTCAGCCCATGTACCAGGCAGCATTCTCTTCTCATAATATATTGTTGAAGTTGCAGCCTTTGCATCAGGGTCAGTAATTTCAGTATAGACATCGTCTGATTTCGTATAAAGGCCTACTACTGGTGATGTGCCAATAGTGAGAACATCAGTTATATTGATATATGTAGGAGTCAGTGCGCTCAATGTCCAGTTATCCGTATTGGTATTGGCCAAAGCACCGCCGCCATAGACATCGTTCTTGACGACACCACCGCTGACAGTGACAGCAACGCTACCCTTGACGGTACCTAACTGACCACCACCGAAGGCACTCTGCCAGATAGTACCACCGCTGATATTCAGTGCTGTACTACCAACAGTAGCACAGTCATCATCCATACCTTCATTGCCACGGGCTGCAGTATAGATATAACCGCCACCGCTGCCGTCAGCACCGATAACAGACTTTCCTCTGATATTAACAGTAGCCTTACCGGTTACCGAACCCATAGCGCCGGCACCATAGACATTGCGAACCACGTGACCACCATCGATAGTTACAGTAGTATTGCCCTGAACAATACCTGCTGTTTTATTGTATTTGTCACCATGACCATCGTGATTCTCCGTGCCTGTAGAATAGTACTTATCCGTACCACAACCACCGCCATAGACGTTGCCACGATAAGGATACTTAGATCCCTCTTGTCCTACAGGGTCACTCGGCATGGCATCCATAATACCCACCATACCACTATGGATGGTGACGGCTGCATTATTATAGGTGTGACCGTTCTCACCACTACCATAGACAGAACCCTTAATCGAAGGAGTAGAGACATTCTCTCCCTGGCCTTCAGTACCAATAATGACATCCGTGTCATAGACCCATGCCATGTTGTCTTGGATAGCACCTGGTGCTGCGATATCACCTCGTGAGGCACCGAAGATCATACCGTTCTCATGTCCGTCAGTACCAATTGTACCGCCAAGAATAGTGATGGTAGCCTTACCGGTGTTCTCAGCACCTTCAGGACGACCAGTAATAGCTGCATTGGCAGCTTCGCTGGCGTAAGTGTAACTACCAACAGAACCGTATGCACCGCCACCATAGATGTTATGGAGTACTTCACCGCCATTGACGGTAACATTCGTGTTACCCGTGACAAGACCGATTCTGACATTATCACTGCTACCATAGCCGCCGCCATAGATATTGCCATAGACAGGACCGCCGTAGACAGTCTCACCATCCTTGGGCGTTCCAATTGTTCCGCTGTTCACAACAATATTCGTGCTACCATCTACTGATGCCAAAGATCCACCGCCATAAACAGACATCTTCACTTCGCCACCAGCCATCGTTACGTGTGGATTACCTGTAACCGTTGCCGTTGTACCAAGGCCACCACCAAAGACATTCTCCGTGATGGTACCGTTGTTGATGTTTACTGCAGGATAAATCTTTGCATTTTCTTCCAATACTACCGTTGGTGTATAGGCAGCTTGGTTACCGCCACCATAGACGCTGTTGTTAACAGTACCGCCATTGATATTGACCGTTACTGTATTCTTTGGAGTACCCAGTACATTGTTACAGCCAAATACGTTGTTAACATCCGTGTTGGTCGTGCTACCCTTTTCGATCGTCACAGTCACAGGACCATAGACGTCGGCAGCATAATCAGCCGTTGTTCCTGTGTTGTCTTCACCCTTACCGCCACCATAGAGGTTGCCGGTAATTGTACCACCATAGAAGTTCACCTTAGTGGTCTTCCCATCAGTGTACGTTTCGGTAGATTCTACCAAATGGGAATTCACCTTACCCTTCGCACTGCCGCCATATACATCGCCGGTGATGTTTGCATAACCAACATAGTTGTGAGCAGGGGCAGTACCCGTATCCGCTCCAATATTCATTGTCACATTACCAGACACATGGGTAGATTCACCATAGCCACCACCAAAGATATCACCACCAATAGTGATGCCCTGGTTCTGACTAACCGTGCCGATATTAAGTGTAACGTTGCCATCAACATCTGCAGCATTACCACCGCCATAGACACCTGCTGATATATCGGTATCCAGGCTTCCATCACTAGGATCGAGATAGTCTGTACCGTTGATAATTCTGACACCAATCTTTTCTGCTTCTGTTTCTTTATTATATTCGTTAACAGTTGCCGTTCCAATATCAATGGCAGCATCGCCTTTCACAGGAGCAGCATTACCACCGCCAAAGACTTGACCTATCTTTCCGATGTACACATTTTCACCATAGGTCTGCTTTGTGTTTTTGACGATACCCTGCATTGTGTTAATCCAGACATGGGTATTACCAACCACTTCTGCTGTGGAACCATATCCGCCACCAAATACTTTACCGATGGAAGTACATGAATATACATTCACAGAAACCGCAATTGTATCTTCCTTTACATAAGGTTTCGTTTCAGGGTCAGGATGAGCATTGGGTGTCCAGGTTCCATCTCCGTCGCTGTCATTACATCCCCAGATAGAATAAGGTGCATTATAACCGCCGCCATAAAGTTCACCGATGATAAGAGGTTCACATCCATCCTCATAAACATTTACGGTGATAGAGCCATTGATACTACCACCAAGGTTATTACCACCGAAGACATAACCATACTTACCACTGGTAACTGTCAGAGAGACATTACCATTAACTATCGCATTCTTAGCACCGCCATACACTGCCTCGACAAAATCATTGGGCATACACTCCAAAATGATATTGACATTGCCATCCATAGGAGCCACCTGACCAGCACCGTAGATTTCACCAACTTTCAATGGACAGTCGTCGTTGGATACATTTCTATTAAGCTTAGTACCACCACGTACGTTACCTAACGTGTTACTGCCACCATAAACCACATGAACCTGACCACCTACCAACTTAGTCTCGGCTATACCCGTACCATAATTCGTAGGAGTACCATCTACATCGTATATACCTACATTGGCACCAGGGTTCGTGAAGGTCGCTGTGCTCTTACCATTACCACCACCAAATACCTGGTCGATGATGTAGTCACCGTTGATGGTTATCTCCGTGGCTGGCACGGCTGCTGCATTACCACCGCCATAGACATATTCTATACTTGTTGCATTACAACCATCAATCAGCACTTCAGCAAAGGCCTTATCTATTTTAGCTTGATTTCCTTCTACTGCAGGATTCAAAAGTGCATCCGTTGGTACATAGTCTGCCTTGTTACCACCACCATAAACGGCTGCAACATCATAGGAATATGGATCCAAGCCACCACGCTGGTCGAGAGTCTTTGCCAAAGCTTCAACAGAAGACTTGTCTGTACCAATCGTCCGTTTCACCCATACCTTCACATGTCCCTTCGGAGTTCCATTCAAGTTGTTGGCACCAAATATCTGACCTGTCAGAGGCATGCGGTTATCACCAGTACCCGTGAATGTGCAGTTCAGTTGTGCACCGTCAAGGGTCACAAAAACATCACCACCAACGAAGGATTCAACAGCATCCACTTCAGGCTGTGCTTCAACACCATGTTCTGGGTCAGCCGCAACTACTGCAGCATACTTCCTACCTAAGCCGCCACCAAACACGTTACCATTAATAGTACCGGCATAGAGGTTGACATTCGTAGTCGCGCTGGCATTGAACTCCATTGGGGCACTACCCGTCTTGCTAGCATTGGTATTACCCAATGCGGAACCTCCATAGACATTACCATAGATGATAGATGTTCCAGTATAGACAGGAGTCGGGTCAGCAGACTTTGTACCGACATTCACCGTCACACCACCATTCACCAGTGTAGGAATACCTTGACCGCCACCAAAAACAACGTTTTTACTTGTATCTCCTGAATCTCCGATTGTACCGCCAAGCAATGTCACCTCAGCATCAGCCTTCAGCACACCATTAACGTTGGCGCCGCCATAGACGGCTTCACTGACCTTGACTTTGCTATTGTCACTGTTTTCAACAACAACAGTCGTATTACCAAAATTTTGGGCAGCAATATCCTTTGCATTGTCCTCCTCATCAATTCCCAGACCGCCACCGAATACATTATTAACGGTGCCAGCATAAACATTGACTGTTGTCGTCTTGGTATTATCAGTTGCCGACAGTACATCACCCTCTCCCTTCGTCGCATTCACAGCACCGAGGGCACTGCCACCATAGACATTACGTGCTGTACCAGTACCGGTATAGACAGGAGTAGGATCAGCGGATTTCGTTCCTATATTTACAGTCACAGAACCCGTTACCGTCGTTGATGCGCCCTTACCACCACCGAAGATATCTTGGCTAATCTTACCATGAGACAGCGTTACACTTGTATTACCCTCAACGTCGGCAGTATTACCACCACCATATACATTATAGGTATTAATACCTTCCGTCTTTTGTCCAGAGGCATTAATAGTCACCTGGGTGTTACCTATCACCTTAGAAGCATCACCACCACCAAACACACCAGCGTGGTCTGTCACCTCACCTTCCTCGTCATAGATATTACCGTGCACCAAGGTGTTTCCCTCTATATTCATGGTAACATTACCTGTAACAGCACCGAGGTTCACCAACGGGTTCCATGTATAGCAGTACCACTTGCCGTCTTTCTTATATGCAGGATTCTTCTTACGATTAGCCACTGTTTCTCCATTCAGGTCATTGGTCCACTCGTAAACAATCACCTTGTCATCCTCTTCTTTATACCCTATACTGCCATCGGTTATCGTACCGGCAAAGTCCATAGACGGATATGTCACTTTTGATTTATCATGTACGCTAAAGGTTGGAATGGCTGCAGAGAAGCCACCACCAAATGCACTACCGACAATGGTCGTATTGGTCAGTGTAGAAGTTACATTACCCGTCACACTGGCCAGATTACCACCACCATAGAAGTTGGTATTAACAATACAATTGGTTAGGTTACTCGTTACATCACCTGTGGTCGTAATACCAAACTGTATCCAACGATAAAAACTACGCTGGGTAATCTGGTCAGTAACACCATTGGAATGGTTGAACACCTCAAACTCATATTCGGCGTGGTAGCCCTTGTTTACTTCTGAGTCATCGTAAGTAGTTTTCAGCGGATTGAAATTCCCCCAACCATATTGACCACCCCAGCTTGCTATATTCGATGAATTCTGATCGCCATCCATTATCAGCTCTCTGTAATAACTGTTTCCACCGTTACCAGCACCAAAGAATATGCCAAAGATCGTACCTGTAGCATTGGTAGTAACGGTCTTTCCTACCATATTGCCCACCTTCGGACCGCCGCAATATTTCTCTACGCGGCTATAGTCAATGGTTACGTCAATATTGCCACCAATAGGATTGGAACCATTGATACCACCGCCATAGAATTCGTTAATCAGCGAGTGATTGATTTTGAATGTGACACCACCGGCAACCTTGTCATAGCCGGCACCTGCCATAGTGCCAAACTTACCACCATTGGTATAGCAGTGGGGGGCACCCTGATTATCAGTAGGTACTGCAATATCAGGACGATAAATACCTGAAAGATAAAACTCCGGATACTCACCACCGATAGCATTCACAGCACAGAAATAAGCCTTAGGAGAAGTATTCTTACTGGGGTGAGCTCCAGGTGCAAAACGGTGAACCCATGCTTTACCACCTAAAAGGAAATAGAGGGTACGATTAGATGCGTGATATCTGAAATTGAACATTTCATACTCACCGCCATTGATAATCATAGGCGATTTATCTTCTATACGGTTATCCGTATATTGATTAAATCCGTCATACTCAAACTGGGTGGTACGCATGAAAGATGTCTCAGTCACCTCGAAATGGCCCTGAGGAACGAAGATACCTATTGCATAAGCCATCTTATTATGTCTAACAGCCAGACCAAGTTCTACGATAGGTAAGAAATCAAAACGGACAGGTTGAATACCTAGACGGGGAGTTTGATTTCTGAACTGCCACTCCAAACAATAGTCTGGTTCGCAGTCGAAATCAAAGTCAGCACTCATAAAGGTAAACGGATGCCATTTGCTATCTAAATTATATCCAACATCATTACTACCATTCTGTACCTGATGATTCCCTATCAGTACGATAGCCTGGTCATAGACGGTAGGACAATCCGTGGATGTCTTAAGGGCTTTGATAGCATCTTGCAAGTCCTTATAAACCGTGTATCCTGCAAAAGCATCGGTCTTTAGGAATTTGTCAGGCATCGTTCCAGCAGGGGCAAAAGCAGCATCACCCTTAAAACCTCCAGAGGTAAGACTGATGCGGTCAATACTATGACCACGGTTTGCCAAATAGACAGCATCACCCCAATAGGCCTCAATAGAAATGTTGGTGACACCAACAGGTACATAGTAGTAACCACCCTGGGCAAAGACACGACCACTGGTGTCATAAAGATCCTTACTGGTACATTTGCGGTCTGCAAAGTTATATCCCGTTTCCCAGTTTGGGACAAATTCGTTGTAAGTCTCGACAGTTCCGTCTGTTACGACACCAGTAACTTTCCAGCCTGTTACCACTTGATCGGTATAGTTGCCGGCATAACGTGTATCCCAGTTTGTGGACGTAGAATCTCCAAACACTTTATTATAATAGGGCAACTGAATCTTATAGTAGCCATAGTCGCAGTTCAGCGTATCCATGTCGGTGATGGTAATAATGCGAGATGTACTACCACTGAAATGCGATCCTGCATCGATATTTACCGTCAGTGTTCCATAGCTCTTACCTTCCCATTCCTTGGCTCCGCTACGTTGTTCCTTGACTTTTGTTTCGGGGTTGATTCTATATTCGGTATCCAGATTAATGACAGAAGGATAGTACCCCCACTTCTTCAAGATGGGGTAAGGAGCAATACTTGGGTCAAGTACCCACTTGGCCATCAGTGCATGGTCGTCATCCGTCTGCTTACTATACGCTTTATCCGTTATCCAGTAGGTAACGAGGTTCTTGTTGCTGTTCAGAACACTACGGTAATACTCAAAACGTGTCAGATTTTTCTCCTCAGCGGGCCATGAACGGTTGTAGTTGCTGATATCCGTATAGCTGTCGTCGAAGGTGGCACCTTTGCGGAAATAGTTGTAAGGATTGACACCCTTATTATTGCTTTCGTCATTCTTAATCGTTGCACCACCATAGACAGGGTATTTGGGTGAGCCACCAGTGATTTCTCCATAGAACATACAGTTCATCACCATGGGCACATCATTCACATTGTTTTGAGTAATCTCCGTCTCACCAATGTAACCCACAATACCACCCACTGTTGTTCCACCAGTTATCGTAGCATAGCTGAAACAGTTGATGACACGGGCATTGCCTTTCAGCTCACCCGCAATACTGCCACAGTAACCGTCGGAACTGTTAACCGTTGATGTCTCATCTTTAAATGTTGGGGATTTAGGCAGGATACCACAGTTATAGATACGTGTCTTGCCGTCTGCCGTACCGCAGATGGCACCTATGGCACCTGTACCGGATATCTGTACATCCTTCAGCTTGATGTTCTTGATGGTCGCATTCTTGGCGTAAGCCACTAAAGGCGCAGTGAACTTACCCATTGTACGAAGTTTACCATCAATCGTTCCTATAAAGGGATTTTCCTTTGTACCAACAGAAGAACTACAGGTAAAGTTTTCCTTCAAGATATAAGAACCACCCATAGCTTTTATCTCAGATGAACTGCTAATCATGGTGGGTACAACTTCGATAGTCAGATGTTGGGTGCTGCTTCCCGCATCAACAAAGTGTGGCTCAGAGAAAGAGTTAACGACATGATCATGATCAAAACGGGGCATCAGAATCATGTTGCCACTGCCGTCATCCACCACCATAAACGTGGCATTGGTGATGTGTACATTGTTCTGGTCAAGACTCGCAACATGATGACGTTCAGATTTCTCCTCTACACTCAATTTGCTTGTTGAGCCCGTCCATGTACTGCCGACAGTCGGGCTTGACGTGTTAGCAGTGATGTAACGGGTATCACTCCCAACATTTTGAATCTGCACGTTATAGGGGTCAAAGCCGTTAGACCATGTGGAAACCCAGCCCGGTCTCGAACTGTCACAATAATCTGCTTCCGTATTATCTTTATCCTTTGCATCTGGCTCTGCACCTGGTTCGTCTTTATAGAGATAACTCATCTCTCGGTCGATGTTGAAGTTGGGGCGCAGTTTCCACTTCATGTTGTCAGTAATAGTCTCAGGTAGTGAGGATTCTGCTCCCAATGTAGTACCACCTGCGTACGTGGCATAGTCATTCCCATACTTCACCAGATAATCAGATGCTGATGTTTCTCCATAAGTATCAGCACCTTGATATTTGCTGGCATATTCGGCCTTTACGTCATAGGTGACATACCAGTCACGTTCCTTACCACTTACCAGGGCCTGAGTCTCGTAGTCAGGGAGGTTGGCAGGTGTATCGGGATTAGTAATGTCTGCCCTACCTAACTCGTCTGAAGTGTATTCCGTTCCGTCCGACTTCGTTGCATAGTCAGATACTTTGAACTTATGATAGCCAGGAACCTTGGTGCCCGTCTTCCAGTAGTGGTACTTTTCTACCATCGGGCTGCTGTACTTGTGAAGATTGGCGTAAGCCTCTGCACGTTTTATTTGCTGCTCTGCAGTCAGGTCTTTAGGATTACCTGTAGGCAATGGCAGACGGGCAATCTCCCAACCGTGCTGGTCAAGCAGAATGAGCATCGGTTTGATCTCCGTCGGCTCAAAGGTAAAATTCTCACCCATCTCAACTGTCTGAAACCAATGGTAATCCTTTTCAAAGACCTTACTGTTTTGAGTGGATGGTGACAATGTATTGATAGGACGTGCATTGGCCCATACCTGATAACGGTGTAGGTCAATGCTCTTATTGGTAAAATCAGGGTTGTTGACTGGTGGCTCAAAATTAAGTGTACCCTTCTTACTCACTGTTTCATAGGTCTTCCAGTACTGCTCAAAGCTGTGAACAGTTTGTCGAGTACCATACACCCCATTTGTTTGAGCGCCATCAATCCCCTTAGTAGTCACTAACTTCATGCCCGCTGACGTACCCAAAATCATGTATTCTGTAGCATCGCTGTTGTCGGCAGGATCACTCGCAGCAGCAGAGGGATTCATCACTTTTGGATTATTATTGGTGACACCAGTAACAATAGCGTCATGTCCCTCTGGCTTATATGTCTTTAGATAGGAGTGGAAATTTGTTACGACTTCACCTGTTTCAGAATTGGTGTAATTCGTCTGGTTCTGATAAGATGAAATTTTTACATGGTAAGGGTCAAGCTCTGCCGTGCTAGCAGGATTATTAGCAGGTTCTATATACCACAACCAACGGGTACGCGTGCTGGCACCTTTTTCCAGATCCTCATTCCACTTTTCTGTTCCATAGACATAGAGTGCTGCATCACCATTGCTATACGGATAGACAGCTCTGCGCTTTGTCGTCATCACGCCGTCTTTACCATCCTCCTGGTAGAATTTGTACACTTCAGTATCAGGAGTCAGGAATCTCAGCATATAAGTCAGATTCTTTGACTTCAATTCTGCCGACAAACCGAGACTATTACGACCATCCAGATCCAGTTTCGAATGATCGACATCGTAAGTCACGTAAATGGTATTATTACTCGTTACTTGTGTAACACTCGTGATTTCGTCGGATTCAGAGATTCCGTCTCTAAAGACATACGGCACATCAGGTTCTTCATCTGCGTTGGCGTCTACAAATGCATTGGCATTCCAGTAATGATAGCTCGCTACCGGGCTACGCCAAGCAGTGGGCAGTCCGAAGCCCTCTGCCTCTACATAATCGATATTTGCCTGTATAACCGCTCCTTTCTTGTCTATCAGTGTATAGGAGCGTGGAAGGACTACGGTATTGACGCGAACATCGACTTCACGCATATTTTCACCATCAATATACCACAGCGTCAGGTCATAGTGAGTATCATCAACTGAGTTCGTATTCTTGATGATGAACGTTTTGATGTCTCCGTTAAAACCAAATGTGGAAGATTGGTAGGTCAGTTTTCTTCCCGAATCACCATTCTGGACTTCCACGGCGTATGGGTCACCACCCCAAAAATACCAAAGGTAGTTCACATCCTTTTTCTCAGCGTCTCCAGAAGGGTCAGTAGCCAATGTGCCACTATTATCATAGAGATAGTTGCCGTTGTACTTGATATTAAACGGACGGGCACCTTGCAGACGTGGAGTCTTTTCCGTCCAATGTCCTGTGGTATAGGTCACATAGATATTCGCATTTCCCTCTGGTGTTTGATGAATCGCATTATGACCACTTAAGGTTTCCTGTGTGACTTCACCACCTATCCCTTCGGTACCTTCAAATGAACGGAAACTTACATCCTCACCAGACAGATACTCACTTCTGATATCTGCTGGAATGCCGGTATAGTCGTCGTTCAAGGGTGTACCCTCAGCTTGCTTCTTTGTCTTAATGACAGCAACCTTGTACGACTTATTCACAATCTTATAGGTATATGTAGCCAGAGGCAACTCTGCCACCATAGAAATGACGTCATTTGCATCAACAACAATGGCCTTGATAGCCGTTCCTGTTGCTGAGGCAATGGCACTTTCAGAAATGGATTCTGAATATGTTTGCCTTGTTCCAGATGATTTTGGGTCGCTACCATCGAGTGTATAATAAATGGTGGCTCCTGTTGTGGAAATCGTTACAGAGCCATTGGCATTCACCGTGAATGTCGGCTTTGCAGGGCCCACTTCCTGAGAAGCAACTTCTGTCAGTACTACGCCATAGCGCTCTATTACCACTTTCAGGGTTCCTGACGATGTGACTGTATAACTACCACCAGTCAAAATATCACTATCTGCCGTAGGATCTGACTGTGTACCGTCACCAAAAGTGTAGCGGAAATTGTATCCACTCGGTAACCCATTGCTATCTGTCACTGTAACAGTTGGATATCCAGTAATGTTGATAGTGGGGGCACCGAGAAGGGCATCTTCCCATGGCCAAAGAGAACCACCGCCAGTTTCATTATAATAACCAACTATACCAGTACACCAATACCCCGACTTGTGTTTTGTGTGACCATTATAATACTCCCAGTTTTCGCCGGCCGGATTAAGATAACCTGCCACAGCAGTACCATCAGCTTTGGTAGGTTGAATATTATAACCTGAGATATTGCTTTCTGTTTTTGTTGTAATGGTAAATTGGAAAACATTACCAGGGGCATCATTATCCACCGCTTCAAGGTGCACTGACATTCGTTCTGGGACCTTAGAAGGAACAGGCGGCTCGTATTTTACATACTTTCCCGTCAAGGCATGGATGAGATAGTATTTGCTGCCTGTCTTCTTGACAACCCAGACGGAGTTGTTGTCACGATTGGTTTGGTAGGTTGTAAGAAATGGCTTTTCAGGATCACCATCGGTTGTGCCGTAGCTAGATGAATAATAAGCATCTACAGCATGAGGCTTTTCCGGATTCTTAGCAGGTACTAAATACCATCTTTGGTCTGGTGTCAGATTATTATACCAATAGGGAGCATTATTGTGGGTGCTGTTCCAAATTTTGTTGGCAATATAGTAAACACCTGTATAGTCATCATCATCTGCCCACACACTGGTTGCCCCAACGGTCATCAGCGCCATCAGGAATAGTATATTCTTAACGTATGAATAAATGTCTGTAAACTTACCGTTAACATTCATAATTCGTGTCATATCTTGTATCATCTTTTTTCGTGTAATCTTTGGGATTAGTGGTTCTATTTCACAGCCAGTTTCTTCGTGTACTTGCTATCCGAGACTTGTACGATGTAAACGCCAGCAAGGTTGACGCGCGTCTCAATGGTCTCGCCTGGCTTGATGTCGAAACTGTTGAGGACGATGCCGCTCGTGTTGACAACGTTCACCTTGACGGTGTACTTCAGCGACGACGAAACAACAATCAGCTTCTTCTTGCTGCTGATGCTGAGCGTGCCGGGATCGTTGGCGTTCTGCCGCTCGTGAGGCATCTCGGCCTCTGCACCGCTGTTGCCGAAGATAATGCTGCGGGTAACAGGACGTGCCTCGCTGGGAACGGAGGTCACGACGAAGTACGGGCGGAAGGCCTCAATGGTAGTGGCTTCGCTGGTCGATACCTTGTCGTAGGCATTACCGTCATCGTTGATCTTATAGGCATTGCTGCCTGCTGCAAACGTCTCATTCATGTAGCTCGGACGGTAGGCGTACTTATGGCCGCTCACCGTTGTCGGCAATACATCCTCCAGTTCAGTGTCGCTCACGCTGATGGTGATGTTCGGCTTCGAGGCGAAGGTTACCACCTGCTTATCCAGCTTGGTAATATCCTTGGCGGTGTTCTGTGCTGTGAAGTTACCGCTCAGGTCAAACTCATAGTAGGTAATGCCTGGCAATCCGAGCAGATACGGCGTAGCCTTCGTCAGCAGCGGGTAGTTCTCATATTCGCGCGAAGAGCTATAGTACTCTTGATACTCGTCGCCGTTCTTGTCCTTCTGGTTGTGGACGGCGCTGTTCTCATAGTAGTATTCCCACAAGAACTTGTTGGTTACTGTCTTCTTTTCACCCGAGGCTTCGGGATACTTGAAGTCGCCTTCCACCGTGAAGTCGCCTTCTGTCTCGCCATCGACCTTCTTCAACGATGTCAGGTTGCGCAGCCAGTATTCGTGGCCTATCTTCTCGTCGCTGTTCGCGCTCGTCTTGCTGCCGCTGTAGAAGTGGGTAATCTCACCCTTCTGATGTGTAGTCACCAGCTCGGCGGTGAACGGCAGACTAATGCCCTGCCATCCCTCTGTTCGGTTAACATACTCCTTGTCGCCTGGCGTGCGCTGGTACCACATACGCTTAGCATTAGTAAACGTGTATTCGATAGGACAGTTGAAGTCCTCCTTGTCAACGAGCAGGTGGTCATTGGTGGCTGTCAGGTCGCTTTGTACGAGGTGACCATAGATGGTTGAAGTCGGAGCCTCCTCGACGATGCGGTATTCATTGCTGTTGTCATAATAGTCATTGTAGACGGGCTCTCTCTTCACAGACTCCGTTCCTACAAAGTAGTTGGTCAGCACACCATGCGTCTTGGCGTTGACATAGCCGCTCTTACCCGATGCAGCAGGAGCATAAACCAGCAGGTTCCTCGTTTCGTCGCAGTTCTGGATACTCAGCAGACCGTCGTCGTCGAGCACGGGCGTATAGAACAGCCCCGTGGCATCTCCCAACCCATAGGTCCCATAAGCCGTATAGGCCTCATAGTGTCCGGCAAAGTCGATGGCGGTCATGCCGGGATATGCCAGCGAGTCGGCATATTCGGGTTTCGCCTTGCCATTCTTCTGCGTAATCTTCCGCTGTGCCAGATAGACGTTCGGGTTGAAGTGGACTACGCGCATAGTGTCGTTGCGGAAGTAGGCCGGTGCACGGAATACACGGTTAGCCAGCTCGCTTTGTGCCAGTCGTCCACCCTCCCTTACAACGGCAGTCGGCACGTCTTGATGAGCCTCTGCGGCATAGCCGAAGTTCAGTCGCTGTCCGAAGAAGATATAGTCATCGGGATAGATAGGCGAGAAGCGGTCTTCTTCCTTGTCGGGTTTCCCCTCTTCCTTGATGACTTCAATCCAATGGCGCTCGTCGTCCGTTTCTGGTATCTCACCTGCAGCATAACGGTAGTCACCATCAGCGAAGCGGTTCTCGACGTACTTGGTATAAGTCGTTCCAGAACCCGTACCTGATGAACAGTACTTGGCATTGGTGTTCTCCGCATAGTATTGATTCATGTGGAGCTCGGGCTTGTTGTCCTCATCTATGGTGAAGTAGTCGTAGGGCACACCAGAACTCAGCTTCTGCTTGTCGCTGTAGCGCTTGTACAGGTAGAAGTTGTTCAGGTCGTAGGCCAGCTCGCCGTTGTAGAAGGCCTGTGCTGACTTGCGTGTGACAACGCCCTTAGAATGATTCTCATATTCAATCTCGGCATCGCCTGTATTTGTGGTATAGATATCCTTATTGCCATCGTAGTAATAGCTGTTGACTACCTGATAACCCTTCGTGTCTGATGGAGCGCCGAAGACGGGATGAGGCTTGGTTCCCTCTACCGCTTCGGTGGCATCTGTCTTCACCCAGCAGCTCTCCACATAACCGCCACCTCGTTCGGCAATACCGGCACCATTGAACGAGCCCATCACACCGAGGTTATAAACCTCACCGCAGAGATGGTCGAAGAGCGAATGGTCAAGACCGCTGATGGTATGACCGTCACCATGGAAGACACCATCGAAGCACTTGCCTGTAGCACCTTCATCAACGTCTGTAGTAGGATCATCGCAAACGCCATCGTAACCTATTGGTGTCCAAGTGCCTGTGTGATTAATATCTGTACGGAGGAAGAACTCCAGATTGCGCTCAGCACGTGTCTGGTTGTTCAGAAGAGCATGACCAACCAGGTTGGTGTTGGCAGAAGATGTTGCCGCCTTAATCGTATCGGCTGCAACGGTATAGCCATCTGTACCAGCATTTGAAGACTTGGTAACCAGACTCAGGTCATATAGATCCTTGAACAGGTCGAGACCGTTCTGCGAGCTCTTGCTGTAGTCGTTGATGTAGATCTTCGGATCGCGCTTCACGTTCATGTGGTCGATGTAATAGTGGTGATCCTTGGCATCCATCACCTTCTTCAGGTCGTGGTAGTTGGCTACGCTCACAGGTACGGCATTCGAGTACGTACGGCCCAGGTAGCTCTTGGCGTAGTAGGCCACATAGTAGTCATTCTGATACCAGTAGAGCGGATCGAAGGTCGGGTTGTATTCCACGCCGTTGGTATGACTCTCAGCATCGCGCGGTGTAGCAAAGATTTCCCATCCACCACCCGTTACCTCGTAGGCACCTGGCGTGACAGTCGGCTCACTAAGGGTAACAAAGTCACCAGGCAGGATAATCTCTGGCGGGGTGATGTCCTCTATGGTAGGCACGCCGCTCTTGAACGTCAGGTGGATGTTCAACACATGTCGCTCGCTGACAGGTGTCACATTGCCATTGGTATCGGTCTCGTCGTAGTCGTACTGGTAGATGACGGTGATAATCTTCTCCTTCGACAGGTCGTAGATGTCACTCTCGCGGCTCACGTACAGCGTCGAGGTCTCCGTGGGCGATGCACCGTGGATGGTGAAGTTCTTCTGCTCGTTGGTCAGATTTTCATAGTTCGCGCTAGTAATAAGGGTTCCCAACTGCACCTTGCCGTCACTGATGCCACCGCCAGCGCCTGGGATGCCTGTCTCGTCAGAACTGGAAATAGGCGTTACCTCCGTTCTTTGTGTATAACTCTCACGGCAGTAGTAGTAAACGGCTTCGTTTGAATGGTCTGTAGAAGAGAACTTAAATGTCGTAACATAATCCTTTTCTGTACTGGACAGTCCCATATACGTTTCACTACTGATGGTTTCGCCCACTGCGTATGGTGTGCTACCAATCTGGAACGGGGTATTGACCACATATACCAAATACTTACCAGTTGCTACATTATTGTTATCTTTTTCCGCCGTAGCATTTTTCACTGTGACAGCAGCATAGTGGCGCACCTCGTTGACCAGACTGTCTTCGAATGCTTCACGGCTGAGTTCGTCGCCCTTCTGCAATACATTAGTGGTAGTGGTTTCACTACCGCGCTTCACGGTAACGGTATTTGTCAAGGTCGGCGAATTCGTGCTGCTATTGTATTCTGCCGTGTAGTCCACAGACGTCTCAAGCGAGTAGTGGGCCTTGTTAGCTTGGGCACCTGTCAAGTCTCCATCTGCAGAGTCGTACTGGTACTTATGACCTTCCGACATAGCAGCACCAGATGTAGCGGAGGTGGTATAGTTCTTGTCAATCAGCAGGTCGAGGGCATCGTAGTTGAAGTCGAACTTCGCACGGTCGGCCTTCGACATCGAGCTCCAAGCCTCCAGACCACGGTAGTTATAGCCACTCTCATAGTAGTTACCACCATAGTAATAATGGATAGGATTGCCTTGATCATCCTTAGCAGGTTCAGTGGTACAGATATAAGCCTGAACAAGATTGGCCTTAAGGTCGTCACGCAAGGTTGCCAAGGTTATCAGCTTCTTTTTCTTTTCATCAGGGTAAGCAGATGCCTTGATGGCCTCAATAGTCATCTCGCCTGTTCCTGCCTGTTCAGTATTCATCTTACCTTTCACTTCAGTGACGTAACCTGTCGCTTCCGATTTCTTCATCTTCGCGCCTCTATAGATGACGTTCTCCTTAGTGAGCTCAATGGACTTGGTGCAGATGTAGGCTTCTTCGCAGTCATCTTGATGGCTATTACGGAAGGTCGCAGATACTGCTGTACCTGTATTATAGTATGTCTCGTGACCACCCTCGGTTACGGTAATCTTATTCTTTACGATATACGCCTTCTCGAAGGCTGCCTGAGTGGGGAGGGCAGCTTTTTGTTCTGTGGTGAGCTTACCGTATGCCGTTGTATACGTCGTCTGGACAGCCTCTGAGATGAGGTCACCATACTTGTACTCGCTCTGTCCGAGCAAGGTGCTTCCTGATGTGTTCAGACGATAGGTTGGACCATCCTCATAATTGCTCTTGATGGTAGTTCCTTTATTATAGTCTGCCAGTGTTATCTTTTCATTGTAAGCACCATGCTTCTTTGTGTACCAGTTGTCCCACTGGCTGGGATTGTTCACCTCATAGGTCAGGATATAGCCCTCGCCGTGGCTGACATTGTTCGATTCACGGAAGATGTAGTCGTCGCCAACAATGTTGTCATCGGCATCCTTGATAGGCTCGCCAGCGGCATTGGTATAGGTATGACCGCCCTCCTTTGCCTTGTAAGTGGTGAAATCAGCGTCGCTCATAACGTAGGTGCCCGGAGCGTAAATCTTCGGTTCGCCGTCCTCCTTTTCATTGTCAATGTTCACTGCCACGCAGTTCACATAGGTCTTTTCAACGAACAGTTCCTTTTCGTATTTGCTCAGCAGGTACCAATCCCAGTAGCTGATGGGGTCGTTCTTGTAGTAGGTCTTGCCATTGATAATCATCTTCTTGTCATCGCCCAACGTTTCACCCGGCTTCGAGTAGTAGGCATAGCGGTTAGGCATCACGTTCAGGAGCTTCATCTTACCATGTGAGGCAGCCGCGATGGTCAGCGGAATATCAACGACTTCACTAAAGGCGTTCGACTGACCGGTGTAGGCCGAGATATACTGGTCGTAGACATAGGTCGAGCCCTTGATATACCAGAAGTGAGCCGGCATGGGCGAATTGTTGATGAGGTAACGGTTACTGATGTTATAACAGTCGTCAATGATAGTCAGCGTACTGTGTACGAAGTTACCTGAGGTTTCCCATTCGTTCTGGGTGTTTGTCTTGGGATCACTCTCTGTTTCGCCAGGTACTTCATCTGTGTACGTGTAGTCCCACTGTGTAACGGCATCTTCATTCAGGGCTGTCAGCGTGGTATTCTTAGCACCACTTAGGCTAGGTGTGCCGTGTACGTTCTTCGCATAGACGAAGCCGCCACCGATACCTGTAGATACGTTAATCAGGTCGAGTTCAACGACACCGGTGATGGGACCCCATACCTTCTCATACAAGTCAGTACCCGTGCTCTCCTCTGTGGTGATTTCCAGGTACACACCCGAGGCCAGGGCCACCTTGTTATGGCTGTTACCGTTATTGCGGGTCTTGTTCGTGATGTTTTCCTTCTTCCAGTCGTAGTAGGTTGCAGTGCCATATTCTCCACCCACATCAAGTGTCCTCTTATACAGATCGTTATTGCTGGTGTTGTCAGTCTTACGCACATCGGTGAAAAGCACGTCGCTGGTCAGTGCACCCAGGTAGTTCACCACGTTATAGATACCGAAGTAGTTGCCGTGCTCTACTTTATCGCCAGCAGTAGAGGCTTTCTTGTTCAGCGACACCTCACGTACACGGTTGATGGTGTAGTTGGTGTAGTCGGCCTCCTCGGGAACACGGTCCTGGGCACCCTGCATCACCATACGGCTACCGAACACACCACATAAGTCGGCACGCTGGATACTGTTCATCAAACGACCGGCATAGACGGGCAGCACACCACTCTCTTCCCAAAAACCGGCATCGGGGTTGGGTTCCCATGCCTCCTTGGTTGAGTTCCAAATGAGGACATCCGTACCACCCGATGTAACATAATCGCCATTTGTATCATTTTGGATAGAAACGTATGTGTCACCCTTTTTAACAAGGAACAAATCTAGCATGTCGTCAGCCTTAATGGTTGCGGCCTTTGAGTCAGGTTTTGAGGGGTCTGCAGGAGTATAGGCTGTCTCGTTCTTATCCTCACACCGCTTCAAGCAGGTGTAGTTCAGCTCGTAGTAGGCAGATTCGCGTTCGGGCAGTGCGTGGTAGGTGTTGATGTCGATTTCCTTGGCAATGGAGTAATAGTCGGTACCATAGTTCGTGATGTTCAGCTCGCGGTAGCCATCGACCAGCGTCAGGTTGCCATCGCCATACAATCCACCCGTATGACGAGTACCCAGCGTAATGAGGTCACGGTGGAAGACATCATTGACAGAAGCTGTGGCATTTCCGAACACTGTATTAGTATTGGCACCCGTAGTCATAGAGCCGGAATTGGCGTTACCACCGGCAAACACAGCATTGTGGATGATGATACCCGTCTGGTCCAAACAATCCCATCTGGCCTTATCGGTATTCTTGTTGAGCAGCTTGTTCAGTTTCTCAATAGGCACAAATTTGCCAACGGAATAGGTGGTGTTATCGATGTCCAAGGCGGTCTTCACCTTGCACATGGGTTCAACAAGCACTTTGCAGTCCTCGGTAAACTGGCGCTCGGTCTTGGTAGTTTTAACATCTGTTGTCTTTCTATAGCCTGTGTCGCCTTCTTCCAGATTATGTTCTGTATTATATTCATCACACTCCGCCTGGGTATAGTATACATTAACTGTTTCCGTATAGAAACCTTTAGCGTCAATATTACTACCTGTAGATGTGTCTCCATACCATTGATGCTTGAAATAGTATCCCTGGTACTGACCGTCGTAGCGTACACCGTCCTTTACGCCTCTACCGAAGCTGCCATCGGAGTTCTCATAGGCACTATAGACATATCCTGCATCACCGCCACCGAAGACGTTGCCGTCACCATCGGCCACACCGGAATTCGTACCAATTTCACCACCGTGTATACTAACTTCAGTCTGACCGAAGACATAACCGTCATTATGAAGTGAACCGTGTCTGTTCAGGTTGTCATAACCACGACCGCCACCAAACACATTACGGTATACGTGGCCGCTATACATCTTGACGTTTGTCTTACCAGGACGGTAGATGCCCTTCAGTTCATAATCGGTACCACCGGTCTTCTCTTTCATATCACCGCGTCCGATGGCTGCAATCTCACCGCCACCGAAGACACTGTTACGTACGTTTCCGCCATAGATGGTGACATACGTCTTGTCGACGGTACTGTTGTCGATATATCCACCACCAAACACACAACCAGATTCTTCAAGGAGCGTATTGGGCGTATCTTTCGTGTCGTCTTCAATCTTCTCCTCGTAGTGCTCGTCAATGTCCTTGGTCGTTGCATCGTCGCTACCACTTGAGTTATACTGGTAGCCCACATAGCCGTTGTTCATGGTCAGGTAGGCTGTACCATAGACGGCACCGCCCTCACCACCGCCATAGACGTTGCGCTGCACGGCAGGTATACCTTTGACAAAGGAGCTTCCCCCCAAGTCACCAATCAATACGTGTGTCTCTCCAGGGATGTCGTCGGCAGGACTATCGCTGATGCTGGCATTGACCATATTACCATCTACAATCTTTGTGTGTGCACCCACATTACCCTTCCAGCCGCCGCCATACACATTACGGCAGGTACCGCCCTTAATGTAGGCCGTAGTGCTGGCGGTGAAGCCGTAGGGATTGTATTTTTCACTTTCGGAGTCACCATTATAGGCGCCCACACCAAAGATGTCACTCACGTCACCCGCCGTGCCGGCCGCATAGATATCCTTCTTTACCGTACCACCGAGCAGGGCAATATAGGTGTGGCCATAGACGTCGCCGCTACGCTCCTCATCAGCCGAACCATAGCCGCCGCCGTATGCATAGTTTACCACCTCAGCGCTATCGTTGATGATGACATTGGTGCTATAAATGAATTGGCGCTTAGCCTTTTCATCGTCCGAGAAGGCAGAGAAATTTCTGTCGTCTATTTCAGCCTGATAGACCAGAGAGGTGTTTCTTAGACCAGCAAAGGCCTCGAAATAGTTATTAAACTCGGCATTCGGCTCGTAGTAGTTGCCCAATTTCCATGCATCCTTCCAGTCTTCATCCCATTCTTCCTTGATGGTCTTCGTGTCGCCCTCGTGTAGTTTTGTTGTTTTAATGGTACCTTTACCCACTTCTCCATCCCATCTGGCTGGGTCTCTCCATTTAGTATCTTGCTTGGAAATCTGCGCTGATGGTTTGTCCTTATAGAGCTGCATGTACTTCTGAATACTCTCGGCATTCAGCACATGTCCCATCTCACCGCCGCCATAGACCTCATAGACCTTAGCACCTTTGTTCAAGTTCACCAGCGTGTGTTCCGACCAAGTGTCGATACCGTGGCCAGCACCATAGACGGTGGCCAGATAGCCCTTCGACTTGTCCGACCATACGGGCGACGAGATGTTCACCTGAGTGAAGAGGGAGCGACGTTCGTTGTTGTTGCCGCCGTAAATCTTACTTACGCTTGCCTTCTCACTCGTGTTATTATAGTTCACGATGGCCTGAATGACATCGCAGGGTGGCAGAATCTGGGTACCGTAGGCCCCACCAAAGATATTATTGATCTTGATGGTCGATTCCGCGGGCACATTCACCACGGTACGTGCTGTCACACCCTCGTTGTAGCTACCGCCGTAGGCAGCTGCTATCTGCCCATGGAGCAGATCGATAATGGACGAGATACTGTCGCGGTCAAAGCCGGGAGCAAAGGTCTTTGTCTTCTCTTGGCGCATGCCCAGACCATTATAGCTACCAGCTCCGAAGACCTCCATAGCCTTGAATTTCGAATCTCCATCAGGAATATCGATAAGCACATAGCTGCAATCCTGTGCCTTGTCATCGTCTCTGTTTCCAGGATAACCGGTTCCACCGCCAAAGACGGCCTTAATAGCGTTATCGTCATGATCCTTCGGACGGATGTTTACAAAGGAGCTGTGTTGCTCTGGCATAGAAGCTTTACCATATAGAACAGTGTCTTTGTAGTTGTATGCACCGTAGCCGCCACCGAAGATAGAATCGACACGTCCCTGCAGGTACTCCACGTAGCTAGAGGACTTCATCACAGCAGGCACATCATCCTCATTGGCTCCTTTTGCCACATAGCCGTGAAGCTGTGTCTTGTCGGTGTCATAGTTCCTTAAACGCTTCTTGAAGTTGTAGCCGTCCTCGTACTCTCCATAGATGGTGCCACCGAAGTCGTTACCGCCGTAGACGATATCCCTAATAAATGGGAAGCCGTCCTTGTAGCCGTTAGAGCTGTTGGGCTGGCGACCGATATACATCTCTGTATGTCCGAGAATGTCAGCATCACTGGAACCAGCGAATGCATCATAGATACGTCCGTTACCAAGGTTGATAAGGGTGTTACCGGCTATGAGGCCTTCGTTACCACCAGCATACAGATATTCTGCTTCTGCCAGGTTCTCAATAGTCTCATCCTCGGATTTTACCGTTCCAGTACCGTTGAGGTTTACTATGGTGGTGTATCTCGGGTCGAACTCATAACTGTAGTTGCCTTCCTCATCAACAACAGGTACACCACTTGCGTCATGTTCTCTCTTACCTACGACACCTTGCTCGCCACCTCCGAATATCTGTAAGGCATAGCCCTTGTTGAGGTTCGCGGTAGTGCTACCCCAAACCTCTGTCTTCTCACCGTGTCCGGCACCAAACACTGACAGAGCAACAGCCATCAAGTCATCGCGTTGGTCATCGAAATCCACATGAGATTTCTCGCGACCAAATAATGTACTCACTCCAGTACCGAAGATGTCGTCTTTCTTTAATACGTCTTCGTTGATGTTGAGGATAATGTTACCGTTGACGTGACCGCTGTTATAGCAACCGCCATAGACATTACCTTCTATCAGGCGGGTGTCTTTATCCACAGAATTATTCGCAACACTTACGAAGTTATCCTCCGGAATGGACCATTTTGCGGTATTCCACACAAGCCTGTTACCGATATTAGTCAGCTCATAGTAAGTGTGAGTTGCATCAGCTTTTTCTGTACCCTCTGCAATGAATTTGGTTGAACGCAAATCGGTATGATAGTACTCCTTTCCGGCTGTAAGAGTAGTATTGTCAGCAACTGGGGTAAATGTGTCATTCCATCGCAGAGGCATGATCGTCAGGTTATGGAAGTTGATTTCCAGACGATCCTTGATATGGCCTGTTTCTGTTCCGTCGTCGGTATAATAGTTTGTATTATCAGTAATATTTCCACGTTCGTCCTTAGAACCTATGATACCACCTTCGTAGTAAGCATTCAGACCGTCTTGCTTAATCACATCGGCATTGTTACAGCCGCCCACGAACTTACTATAGATATTCAGACCTTTGTCGATGTTTAAGGTTGTCTTGCCCGAGGTGGCCATACTACCTACGTTACCTCCACAGAAGAAGGAACCTACGTAACTTGAGTATTCAATATAGTCTGCAGGGTCACCGTTGGCAACATTATCGAACACGATGCTTGGCTCCAGAGTCATAGCGACACCTTCCATATACTCAGCGAAGGTCTTGGAGTTAGTCAAATTGAGCGTTGAGAAGTTACTGTTAGCATATTTCTTCAGGTATGTAGTGTCTATCATACCTTCACCGTTGTTGCCAAGATATACATTGTCACAAATGACGTGTGACCCAATCTTCAGCTCTATCAACGGATTCTTCTTCTTGACGCTCAGCGATGCGCAGTTACCACCAACGAATACAGAACCATGGATGATGGTTCGATGATCGGCGTCTGTTCCTTTCAAACGGATAGACACCTGTTCGGCATTCGGACGGAAGGCATTAAGAGCTTCTGTTGAAGAACCTGTAACATCGTAATGGAAATCTCCATATGTCTCATAGTCATCATTATCCTCACCAATCACGTCAGTATATGGGTAGGCACCGTTACCGCCGCCATACACATTGCCATATACTGTCGTATAGATACCGACGGCATTACCGCCGTAGACGGTACCTGTCACGTCGTTACCACCATATACATTATGGACATATCCGCCGCGTACCAGCGTGCGGGCTGACAGCTCGTTCGGGAACTTATAGCCTTCCAGATTCGTACATGGCGTATATTCGCCGTTCACCGTTGGCTTCACGTCGGCCATACGGCAACCGCCATACAGGTTATCGACGATCAGGCTGGAGTAATCCTTGATTTCAAGTAGCAGACCCTCAGGACTGGTCATATTACCCCTGTTACCACCGCTATACAGGTTACGTATCTTACCCGCCAACAGGTTCCAGGTAGGTCGGATACTCATCTCTGCCTTGTTGTTGCCGCCAAAGAAACGGCCTACCTGATAGGCACCGCTGCTCGGCTGTGAGAAGCCGAGGTTGATGCCCATCTCCCTGAAGCGTTCGTTGGTAAGCAGGTCGCTGTAAGCTCCATACTCCCCCGCTGCCCAACTGGTCTGCTCAATTCCCTTGTCCTCATTGGCCTTATAGGTCGCATAGGCCGTATAAACCGCATTGCCAGCCTCTTTTCCATCCTTATCCACTAAAATATGGTTCACCACCGCACTGGGGTTGTCGAAGTGGATGATATTCTGTTCCTTCACGGTAGCATTGTTACCGCCACCGTAGCCGTAAACGATAGAGCCACCCTTGACCTCCATATAGATACTATCCAGTTCTGGGTGTACGAGCGGAGTTTTACTCCTTGCAATGATCACACCATCTTGCATAGCGACATATTCACCATTATCTCTCAGCGAGTCTCCGTTTGCATCCAAATAGGTGTAGTCACCGTTACCACCGCCAAAGAGCTGGCCGATATATATCTTCTTGGCACTGGCAGGAGGCTTGATATCTGTAGTCCGTTTGCCATAGGCGTTAGCTTCTGGGTTTGTCTCAGCAGCAGCAATTTCTTGTGCAGTATAGAATATGGTATCTTCTCCTGCTTCTTTCACTTTCGTGCTGATGCGCACATAACTGTTAAAGGTATTGTCAACGACGTTTTTAGTAGAATCTTTAGCATCAGCTGCAACGCGCTTCACCGCTGTCAGTTCCGCAGGCATGTCTTCTCCTACAGATTTCGCCGTACCGATCTTTCCCGCGATATCATTGCCGCCAAATACCTGATTAATAAGGATATAGTCGGTAGCGTTCTCACCATCGATATGTACGAAAGCGCTTCCTTTCACATTGGCCATACGGGCACCGCCGAACACCCTGCCCTGAGGGTCACCCACCGGACGCGAGGCATTCGGATCCATCACGGCACCTATATCGCCGGCCTTCACCGTCACCTTCGTGCTGCCGCGCACCTCAGCATGGTTACCACCGCCATATACATTACCGCCAATCTTAATCTGCGCCTGAGCAACGGTAGTGACAAAGAACAATAGCAGGATAAGCCCCAGCTTTCCCAGAGCTCCCAGTTCTTCCATTTTCCTTCTATGTCCTTGTTGTTCTCTCACTTTTTCTCTATTTATTCCGTCACCTTCGATATTGTCACCGTCGGATTATCCAAATCCGGCTCCGACAACATATAGAGGTATGTCGGTTGGATAGTCATGTTCACTGTATATCTTTTA
>JAEEGG010006581.1_pt1 | contig 27200 bp, 22 predicted proteins | sample 9134161 | NCBI WGS metagenome assembly JAEEGG01 (sample SAMN16246543, study PRJNA631951) | gut metagenome | biome: gut microbiome; feature: rumen; material: CR-attached | host: Bos | place: Iran: Karaj | collected 2018-10 | reverse complement strand
TTCTTTCACCTTGTTGGCCTTCGCGTATGGTCAGATTTCCAATTATATCGCCCTCTATGCCAAGGAGATGGGCTTAACTATCAGTAGCGGTTTGTTTTTTACTGTGTATGCCGTCGGGCTGATAGCCTCGCGGCTTTTTGCAGGCAAGATGGTTGATAAGGGCAAGGTGACACAGACTATTGCTTTGGGTCTGGGTATCGTCGTGTTGGCCATGTTCGGTCTCGGCATGTGTCACCATTGCAATGCATTGGGCACAGACTACACTGCTGTGGCTTTCCTGTTGATTGCCTTGTGTTGCGGTTTGGGTTTTGGCGCGGCTTTCCCGTCGTTTAATGCCTTGTTCATCAATCTTGGCACCAATGCACAGCGTGGCACGGCCACCTCCACCTATCTCACAACATGGGACTTGGGGCTCGGCATCGGCATCTTCTCTGGTGGTATGCTTGCTGAGCATTTCTCGTTTTCAGCCGCTTATTTGGTGGCCTCTGCCTCGGTGATGGTGTCGCTCATCTTTTTTGTTATTGTTGTAACACCTCATTATCAGAGAAATAAACTACGCTGATGCAACCTGTTAATCCCATAGTGCAGTTTCGTGATGCCACATTGGATGATGCTCCTTTTATTGCGCGTGTGGTTTTGGCAGGCATTGACATGCTTGACATTGATGCCGTTCTCCCCGATGAGCAGCGTGCGATTTTTGAACATTTGATTGAGATTTGCCGCATGGATGATACCTTGTATAGTTATTGCAACACGCGCATTGCTGAGGTTGACGGTAAGCCTGTGGGGGCATTGGTGGCGTACTATGGTGCATGTTATGCCAAAATGCGGGAAAAGACTTTTGGACTTGTGCAGCAAACTTCTGGCATGGATTTGAGCCGCAATGCAATGGAAACCGGTCCGGGTGAGTTTTATTTGGACAGCATGGCCATTCTATCCGACTACAGGGGCGTTGGCATTGGTAAGATGTTGATGCGTGACCGTGTGGATTTTGCCTTAAACAATGGTTTTCAAAAAGTTACCCTTTTGGTTGATAAGGACAAGCCGCGTTTGCAACAGTATTATGAAAGTGAGGGCTTCGCTTTCGGTGGGGAGTTGTTTGTTTTTGGGAGTTGGTATAATAAGCTGGTGAAATAATGTTTTTTTGTCGTTGAAACAAAATTTTATATTTTTGCCCCAATAAAACCTATTCCCTATGAAAAAACTCCTCCTTTTTTCCCTTATTATTGTGGCATCCTTGCAACTTTCCGCCCAAGATATGTTGGTCGGCACCTTCAATATTCGTTACAAAGCATGGAACGACAGTGTTCAAGGCGAAATCTGGCAAAAGCGCTGCCAGGTTATCTGCGACCAGGTGAACTTCATGGCTCCAGAGATTTTCGGGACACAAGAAGTGCTATATGTCCAACTCCAAGATATGCAGAAGGCTTTGGATGGCTATGATTATATCGGCATTGGGCGTGATGATGGCCAACATGGTGGCGAACACGAGGCTATCTTTTACAAAACAGACAAGCTCCAACTTCTTGACCACGGTGATTTCTGGCTCAGCGAGACGCCTGACAAGCCCGGCTTGGGCTGGGATGCAGTCTGCATTCGTATCTGCACTTGGGGCAAGTTCGCTGTGAAGGCTCAGAAAGAACAGCGTCATGGGCTCTTCAACCGAAGGAAGAAGGAGCTGCAACAGGTGTTCTATTTCTTCAACCTTCATATGGACCATGTGGGTATTGTGGCACGTCGCGAAGCTGCCAAACTTGTAGTAGCAAAGGTTCGTGAGATTGCCCAAGGAGCACCTGTGTTTGTCACAGGCGACTTCAACGTGGACCAAAACGACGAAATCTACACCATTTTCACAAAATCGGGATTGCTGAAGGACTCTTTTGAAACTGCACGCATCCGTTTTGCGGAAAACGGAACATTCAACGCTTTCAAAACCAATTACTTTACTACAAGCCGCATCGACCATGTGTTTGTCTCACCAAGCACGAAAGTGGAAGCATACGGTGTGCTGACAAACAGTTATTGGACTCCTGACGATGACCCTGACGACAACCTTAAGGCCTCTGATGCGCCACAGCAGATCTCGTTTGACACCTACATCCGGCACAATCCTTCGGATCATTATCCGGTTTTTGTGAAGATAAGGCTGTGAGATAGGGACGAATGTTATATTATTGCTATGTCTTTTAATTCCATCCAATTCGCTTTATTTCTCCCAATAGTGTTTTTGCTCTATTGGCTCGTTTTTGATAAGCTTATTGGAAAGACCAAATATCAATTGCATCTGCAAAACGCATTTGTTGTTTTGGCTAGTTATGTGTTTTATGGATGGTGGAACAAGCATTTTTTGGTACTCATTTTCTTTACTTCATTCAGCTCGTGGTTGAGTGGATTGCTCATAGAGAATGCAAAAACAAGCAAAGCATCCAAAACTTGGATGGTCGTTAACGTTGTTGTAAACATCAGTATTCTGGCATTTTTCAAATACTATAATTTTTTTATAACAGAGTTTTGCCAGGCTTTTCATTTCCAATCAAACAAGGCCTTGCTGAAGGTGATTCTCCCGGCAGGAATCTCGTTTTATACGTTCCAAGCCGTTTCCTATTCAGTTGATGTATATAGAAAAAAGACCGAGGCTACAAGAAATATTTTGGCTTTCTTCGCATTCATTTCTTTTTTTCCTCAACTTGTTGCTGGACCCATTGAAAGAGCGACCAATTTATTGCCACAGTTTTTGCGGAAACGCATGTTTGACCAACAACAGGCAACAGATGGTATGAGGCAATTTCTTTGGGGGTTGTTTAAGAAAACGGTTGTTGCCGATAATTGTGCGCTTCATGTTAGTTCTGTCTTTTATTGGTCAAGTAGAACGGTTATTCCGGGAAGCGATTTGTTGCTTGCTGCCATTTTGTTCTCTTTTCAGATTTATGCAGACTTCTCAGGTTATTCTGATATGGCAATTGGAACATCCAAATTGTTTGGTGTCAAGTTGATGCAAAACTTTAAGTTCCCTTATTTTTCAAGGGATATGGCCGAGTTTTGGCGGAGATGGCACATTTCTCTCAATTCTTGGTTCCGTGATTATGTCTATATTCCCCTTGGAGGAAGTCGAGTGGAAAAGGCGGTTGTCGTTAGAAACATATTTGTTGTATTCTTATTAAGTGCGATGTGGCATGGCGCGGGATTGACTTATATCTTTTGGGGCATCTACCACGCTTTGTTGTTGGTCCTTTTGTTTTTGTTAGGTAGAAATCGGAGAAATCTTGATGTGGTATCTTCTGGAAGATTATTGCCGAATTTGAAAGAAACTGGTCAAATGATTGGCACATTTATGCTTGTGACATTTGGTTGGATTGCTTTTCGTTCAGATAACCTTCATTTTTTCTTCAATTATGTTTCTGGAATGGCACAAAGGGGGACGTTGCGTGCAACTTATCGCTTTTTTATTCAATCCGATATGTGGCCGATAAACTTGTTTATTTGCATCATGTTGGCCGTTGAATGGTTGCAAAGAGACAAGGAGTTTGGTCTTGATATCCAGTTCATCAAATATGGTTGGATTAGGTGGGCTGTTTATTTGGCTGTTAGTGTAATGATTATCATGGTTGGAGGCTTGCCCGAGCCTTTTGTGTATTTTCAATTTTGAAATAAATGAAAGGATTTGTTAGAAAAATAATATGGTTTGTGCTTTTGCTTATCGTTCCTATTGCTGCGATATATGTGGTGTGTTATTTTCAAAAAGAAAAAAAGTATTCCGTTGATACTATTTATGTGTGGGGAGATTCGCAAATCACTCAGGGATTGAATTTATCGTTATTGTCATCGAGTCTTTCGAAACAAGTCTTATCGGCTGCTAAGCATGGTGGTGGCGTGTACGATTTTTTGGCGAGCATAGAGCATATCCCTAAAGGATCGACTTGCATCATCGAATTTCCTGAATTGGCCTTCATCCGAATTCCAAGGTTGGATTTTAATCGAACGGGAATGGAATTTTGTAGCCTTTGGTCTATGATACAAACTAATACGCCTATTCAAGAGTGCGTTAGAATTTTTGTCCTTAATAGAAGTCGCCTCTTTTCTTGTAATAGCGTTTTTTCTTCAGACCAAGCATTGTATCCATTCGCTCCAGAATTGGAATATTCTCAACCTTTGGACTGGTTTTGCAAGGTCTTTAATATCAAGACAGAAAACTCGGATTGGAAAACTGAGACTTACGAATACGGTATCTCTAAATTGATAGATAAGGGTTGTCGGATTGTGTTTATTCAGTTTCCATTTGAGAAACAGGTTGAACAATGTGCCAAGCAATCTGTTAATAGGGGACTTTCTGAAAGCGTAAAAAAGAGATTGCTTGACAAGTTTTTTATTGTTCCAGATACTATAACTCTTCCAAACGATAGCCTACAAATGTATGATTTGTCGCATTTGAATGAAGTGGGGGCAAGACATGTTTCATTGGAAGTTGCCAAAGCGATGCAGCAAGATACGGTTTGCAATCGGTTCTTTTTTGTGGAGTTAAAATAAGGTAGATGCTTTCTGAAATAATATGCATTTGCTAATTCAGCTTCCTTCTTTTTATTTCGCTCCAAGTCTGCAACACCACTGAAATGATAATCAGTGCAATGCCGATGCAGAATGAATAATTCAACTCTTTGTATTCGCTGAAAATGAACATTGAAAGGATGATGCTATAGACAGGCTCCAAGTTATAGGTAAGGTTGACGGTGAAAGCTGGAATCTTTTGTAGCACAATGATTTGCAGCAAACATAGTCCTATGGTGCAAATCACGACCATGAAGGCGAGGTAAGGATAGTCCATTCCGACGGGATAGAGCCTCCCGACAGGGATGAACATATTATATAAAGGAATAAGGCAGGTCAGGCCGATGAGGCCGCCAATCATCTCCCAAAGCAACATGTTTTTGGCTTCGTAATGTTTGCCAACGCGTTGATTGGCGATGGCAAACAAGGCATAGAGCGCTGAGGAAACCACACCCAAGACGATACCCAAACGGTAACGAGAATCGAACTGGAAAATCAGATAGATGCCGAGTATGGTGAGCAGACTGAAGAGGAACTCGCGGCCTGAGAATTTGTGCTTGTTGATGATGGGCTCGAACAAGGCCGTGAAAAACCCTACCAAGGAGAAACATACCACACCGATGCTGACATTGGAGGCCTTGATTGAGGCATAGAAGAACACCCAATGCAGACAAAGCAACATGCCTACACCGCCCATCTGTAAAATGTCCCTGAATTTGTATCGTTGTAGAGACGTGGCGCGCCGCGTCTTTACAAAACGCAAATACAGGAACATCAACAAAGCGGCAGCAGCCATGCGCCACCAAACCAAAATGGCGGAATCCAAGGTGATGAGTCTTCCCAACACGCCGGTAAAGCCCGCGATGAAAACCGAGAGATGGAGCAGGAAATAGTCTTTCTTCATGGTTTTCTGCGTTGGCGTACGGCTTCAAAGGTGACAATGGCGGTGGTGACCGACACGTTGAGCGAGTCGGCGATGCCGTTCATGGGGATAATGATATTCTGGTCGGCAGCCTTTACCCATGCATCGGAAATGCCCGTGGCTTCGGTTCCCATGACGAGGGCAGAGGCCTTACGGAAGTCGGCATCGAGGTAATCGATGGAGGCCTTGAGGTAGGTGCAATAGATGGTGATGCCATTTTTTTTCAGCCAATTGATGCATTCTTCGGTTGAACAGGCATAGACAGGCACGCTGAAGATGCACCCAATGCTGGCCCGGATGGCGTTGGGGTTGAAAAGGTCGGTGGCAGGGTCGGCCACGATGACGGCATCCACGCCTGCCGCATCGGCAGTGCGCATCACGGCACCAAGGTTACCAGGTTTTTCAACAGTCTCTAACACAATGATCAAAGTGTCTTTCTTTGGCTTGAATTCACTGAGGCTCTTGTATTTGGGTATGGCCACGGCCAACAAACCGTCACTACCTTCACGGTAGGCAATCTTGTCAAACACCTCTTCCGTGACGGTCTCGATGAAAGCGGCATTGACTTTGACGGGTTCACGCAATAATGGCTCACAGACATAGAGTTGCTCAATCTCAAATCCACACGCCTGTGCGCGTTCAATCTCACGTCGTCCCTCTATAAGGATACGGTTCTGCTCGCGGCGTTCGGCAGCCTTCTGCAATTTGACGAGGTTCTTTATCTTGGGATTTGTCTTGCTTGTAATCATTGCTTTTTTGCTTTCAATTGTGACAATACCAGTCCGATTACGACCACCAAGATACCGATAATCTTGTTCGCCGTCAGGCTTTCGTGGATGATGAAGTAGCTGAAGATGGCTGTGAAGACGGGTATCAGGTTGGAATATACATTGGCTTTGGAGGCGCCCAACTTACTGAAAGCGAATGCCCACAAAGCGTATGCGACTGCGCTGCAAAACACGCCAAGGCAAACCAGAGGAACAATATATCCACCCACATTGGCAAAGTTGGATGGCTCGAAGCGTTCCATGATGATTGTCAAAGGGATAAAATACAACATGCCGATGATGTTTTGCACCCAAGTGATGGTCATAGGTTTATAGAGCTTTGTAAGTCGAATGAGTGCAATGGAATAACCCACGGCCACCAAAACGGCACTACAGAGGAACAGGATGCCTTTGGTTGAGGCAATAAATTCAAGGTCTTTGTTGAGTAGCAGTACGATGACACCTATAAAAGAGATGATGAATCCCACAATGTTCATGGGGGTCAACCGCTCTTTGAGGAAAATATGAGCTGCGATGGGGGTTACCAAAGGAATCATGGCAATGATGCCGGAGCCGATGACCGGAGAAGTGTTCTTCAAACCGTAACCTTCAAAAATGAAGTAGAGGAATGGTTCAAACATGGCTGCCAAGGCGAAGAGCCCCAAGTGCTCTTTCTTGACTTTTTCGTTCAGGTGGAACGTGAAAAGTATCGCTGTGAAAAAGATAGTTGCGACAACGAGACGCAGGAAGATGGTAGCGGTGGGGTTGAGGTTCTGATAGACTTGTGTCGACCAAACAAAAGAAATCCCCCAGAAGACCATGGCGATAACACCTGCGAGGTGAACAATATATGCTCTGTTTTTCATGCCGCAAAATTACAGTTTTTTGAGATAGTTTTCTTATAGTTGAATAATTCGGCAAGATTTTTGTAGTTTTGCAACCAATAAAGACAGTAAATTAAGTTTCACGATTAAAATTCTACCAAGATGAAAAAGTTAAGTGTTATCTGCATGATGTTTTTGTCAGTTGTTTTTTTTGCTACTTGTACTAAGGTTGGCCCAATGGGTCCACAAGGTCCACAAGGTCCACAAGGCCCTGCCGGTCATGATGGCAACGCCAACGTGGCTTCTTCCACAGTGACTGTCAAATCTTCTGATTGGGAATGGCTGAACCAATACGGCCAGTGGGTGGTAACCATCGACTATCCCGCCATCAACAACAATGTGTACAACTATGGTGCGGTGCTCGTCTATATGGACGTTGACGGAGCCTGGTCGCAAGTGCCGCTGACGTATTATTATCAGGATTTGAACGATGCTGGCGAACTCATTAATTGCGAGGCTTCTATCGAAGTGGCTACTTTGAACGACGGTGGTGTGCGTCTCTTCTGGACGGAGAGTGATTTCTATGGTGGTATGCGTCCGCAAACTTGTGACTTCAAGATTGTGGCCATCGAAGCCACGGTTTACAGCCATCACCCCGATGTCGACTACAGCGACTACGAAGCTGTGAAGGCCGCTTACCAACTGGCTGACTAAAATTGCTGTTGAAAATGAATTCTGTAGAGACGTAGCGTGCTACGTCTCTATTTTTTTATTGCATGGCCAAAGAAAACCACATAAAACCTACATAACCGAGCGTCAGCAAGGCCCCTTCCCATCTGGAAATCTTGCGGCCTTTGCCCGTGAAGACGAACATCAGCATGAGCACGTTGGCGGCAAAGAGGATCATCAGCTGTTTGTTCATCATCGGATCGAAAGGCAGCGGCGTGATGAGCGCACTGATACCCAATACCATAAAGATGTTCAGGATGTTGGAACCCAATACATTACCAATAGCGATGCCGGAGTTTTTCTTCGTGGCTGCCACGATGGAGGTGATGAGTTCAGGCAAGGAGGTAGCAGTGGCCACCACAGTGAGGCCTATTGTGCTTTCGCTCATACCCCAATTACGGGCCAGAATCTGCGCATTGCGCGAAACAAGCTCTCCGCCTAGGTATAAACCAACGATACCTGCAATAAGTGCGAATATGGTCTTGCCCCAAGGCATGGCCTCTTGAATGCTTTCGGTTTCTTCTTGCGGGTTGTTTTTCAGCATAGTGAGTAGCAGATAAGAGAAACCCATGAGCAACAAAACGATGCCTTCAATCCAGTTGATGGTGCGCGCTTGTCCCGTGAACAAATAGTTGGCCATCAAGGTGATGGCGAGTGTGGCGACAAAACCAGCGGGTATGTCACGGCGGATGGAGACTCGGCTCACGTCAATAGGCCAGATGAGTGAACTCACACCCAAGATAAGCAGGATATTCATCGTATTGCTTCCGATGATGTTGCCGATGGCCAGCCCTGGACTGCCTTTGGCGCACGAAAACACATTGACAATCATTTCAGGCAAAGAGGTGCCGAAGGCCACAATGGTTAGGCCGATGATGAGCGGCGAGAGCTTGGCACGGATGCCCACGCTGGTGGCCCCATTGACAAGCCAATTCGCACCTAGAATCAGTGCAACGAAGCCGACAATCAATAATAATAAAGGTATAATTGAGGTCATCTTTATAAATTATAATTCCGTGCCCCGAAAATCTTGCTTCCCACGCGAACCAATGTCGCTCCTTCCTCCACGGCAATCGGATAATCATCCGACATGCCCATAGAAATTTCTTTGAATTGCTGCTGGTCGACAAAATAATCTTTTTTAAGGGTGTCAAATATCTCTTTCAGATGCTTGAATTCCTTGCGGACTTCGGTCATGTCCTCAGTGAAAGTGGCCATGCCCATCACGCCGCAGATGCGCACATTTTCCATTGTCTTGAATGCTTCTGAATCAAGCAGTTGTCGGGCTTCTTCTAGGTCAAGGCCGAATTTAGTCTCTTCCATCGCGATGTGGAATTGCAGCAGGCAGTCCACAATGCGACCGTGCTTGGCAGCTTCCTTGTTGACGGCTTCCAAAAGGTTGGCCGAATCGATGCTGTGGATGAGCGTGACAAAGGGGATGATGTATTTGATTTTGTTTGTCTGCAAATGGCCGATGAAATGCCATTGGATGTCTTGCGGCAGCACCTCATGCTTGTCGCGCATTTCAAGAGCATGGTTTTCGCCAAAGATGCGTTGGCCTGCATCGTAGGCTTCCTGCAAGTCGCTGACGGGCTTGGTCTTACTGACAGCCACCAAAGTCACCGATTCGGGCAATGTGGCCCTGATTTTTTCCAAGTTTTCCTTGATCATGATTCAATCGTTTTGATGGTGCAAAAATACGCAATCCTTACAATTCAACAATTAAACATTTAAACAATTCAACAATAATTCCTATCTTTGCACCCAAATTTTTGAGAATTATGTTTGAAGGTTTAAGCGAAAAACTAGAACGGTCGTTCAAAGTCCTTAAAGGACAGGCGTATATCACAGAGGTGAATATTGCCGATACCATGAAGGAAATCCGTCGCGCTCTCTTGGATGCCGACGTCAGCTATAAGATTGCCAAGGATGTCACCAACAATATCAAGGAGAAAGCTCTTGGTCAAGAGATTCTCACTTCGGTGAAACCGGGTGAGATGATGGTCAAGATTGTGCATGACGAATTGGCTGAACTCATGGGTGGCGATGCCGTCGACATCAACCTGAAAGGCCAGCCGAGCATTATCCTCATTGCAGGTCTGCAAGGTTCTGGTAAGACCACTTTCTCGGCCAAATTGGCTTCCTATCTGAAGCGCAAACGCAGCAAGCAAGTGCTGTTGGTAGCTGGTGACGTGTATCGTCCTGCCGCCATTGAGCAGTTGAAGGTGCTGGGCCAACAGGTTGAGGTTGAAGTCTATAGCGAAGAAGGCAACAAGAACCCCGTGCAGATTGCACAAAACGCCATCAACCACGCCAAGAGCCAAGGCAAGAACGTGGTCATCATCGATACCGCAGGTCGTCTTGCTGTCGATGAGGAGATGATGAACGAAATTGCCAACATCAAGGAAAGGGTTCATCCGCACGAGACCTTGTTTGTGGTGGATGCCATGACGGGTCAGGATGCCGTGAACACGGCCAAGGCTTTCAATGACCGCTTGGACTTCGATGGCGTGGTGCTGACCAAGCTCGATGGCGACACCCGTGGCGGTGCAGCCCTCACCATCCGAACCGTGGTGGAGAAGCCCATCAAGTTTGTCGGTATTGGCGAGAAGATGGATGCCCTCGATGTGTTCCACCCCAAGCGTATGGCTGACCGTATCCTCGGCATGGGCGACATCGTTTCCCTTGTGGAACGTGCCCAAGAGCAGTTCGACGAGGAAGAAGCCCGCAAGTTGCAGAAGAAACTGGCTAAGAATGAGTTCAATTACAATGACTTCCTGAAGCAAATCCAACAAATCAAGAAGATGGGTAATCTCAAGGACCTCGCCAGTATGATCCCTGGAATGGACAAAGCCATGAAGGGAGAGGAAATCGACGACGATGCCTTCAAGAGCATCGAGGCCATTATCTATTCGATGACACCTCAGGAACGCGAGAACCCGAAACTGTTGAACGGTACGCGCCGCAAGCGTATTGCTGACGGTAGCGGAACGAGCATCGTGGAAGTCAATCGCCTCGTGAAGCAATTTGAAGAGACTTCAAAAATGATGCGTATGATGACTACTGGCGGTGGCAAGAAACTGATGCGCATGGCTAATACTATGAAACGTAGATAAACCTAACATAACTATGGATAACAAGATAATCGACGGCAAAGCCGTTTCCGAACAGATTAAGAAAGAAATCGCCGCTGAAGTGGCGGATATGATTGACCATGGCGTCAAAGCTCCGCATCTTGCTGCGGTCATCGTAGGCGACGACGGTGCCAGCAAGACTTATGTGGCCTCAAAAGAGAAAGCCTGCCAATCGGTGGGCATGACCTCTTCGGTGTATCGTCTTCCCGTGACTACCACAGAGAAGGAAATGCTTGAGATGGTCGAGTTCTTGAACAACGACCCCGATATTGATGGCTACATCATCCAACTGCCTTTGCCTAAGCAGATTGACGAGGATAAGGTCATCAATGCCATCAAGCCTTCGAAGGATGTGGATGGCTTCACGAGCATCAATGCAGGCAATATGCAATTGGGGCATCCATGCTTTATTCCGGCAACGCCCAATGGTATTATGGAACTTATCAAACGTTCAGGTATTGAAACCGTTGGTAAGAATGTGGTGGTCTTAGGCCGTTCCAACATTGTAGGTACTCCTATGGCTATCCTCATGTCACGCAAAGGCATCGACTCAACGGTTACATTGTGCCACAGCCGCACAAAGAACCTACCTGAGATATGCCGAAACGCCGATATCCTTGTGGCCGCCATCGGCAAGCAAGGCTTTGTTACTGCAGATATGGTGAAACCTGGTGCTGTGGTTATCGACGTGGGCATCCACCGCATCGAAGATCCGACCAGTCCCAAAGGTTACAAGATTTTGGGTGATGTGGACTATGAAGAGGTCTACAAAGTGGCCTCCAAGATTACCCCTGTTCCAGGTGGCGTAGGTCCCATGACCATCGTCTCATTGCTGCAAAACACCTTGAAGGCAGCCAAAGGTGAGGTCTATCCGAAATGATGACGCTTTAATCAAAACTAGGCGAAACTGCTGACTTTTCGGCGGTTTCGCCTTTGTTTTTTGCGTATTTCAAGGCAATTGTCTATTTTTGTCCCCAAATTCTTCAATATGAAAAGAGTTGTTTTAGCTATATTGTTGTTTTTGTCGCTTGCTCCGTTAGCTTGGGCTCAGAGAGAAGGAAGCAATGGGTTCTCGCCTTTGTTCAATCCTGAGTTCAAATCGGAACTGCCCGAAGAAGTAAAGGAAACTTCGGGGCTCTTTTTCCACAACGGTCACCTTTGGACGCACAACGACAGCGGTGGCAAACCGATTCTGTATGCCTTAGACACAATGACGTTTGAAGTGGTGCAGAAAGTCACGCTTTCCAATGTGAAAAACAATGACTGGGAGGATGTCTGCACGGATGGAAAGATTGTTTATGTTGGTGATTTCGGCAACAACAAAGGCAATCGTAAGAACTTGAGAATCTATTGTTTCCCACTGTCTTCCATCCCCGATGAAGGCAACGCCAACATCAAGGTGGATTCCATCTGTTTCTCTTTTGGTGACCAAACCGATTTCACGAAACGCAAGGTGCACGACTTTGACTGTGAGGCCTTTTTTGCTACGGAAGAATGCCTTTATCTGCTTAGCAAAGGTTGGGAAACAGGTACCACGCGACTTTATCGGCTTCCCAAAACACCGGGCAAATATGTGGCAGAAGTGGTGAATGGCTTCGACTCACAAGGCTTGATTACTGGGGCGGACTACGACAGGGAGAACCACATTTTAGTTATCATCGGTTACGTGAAATCCATCTGGAAACCATTCATGTATATCATTTTCGACTTCGACGAGGCTGGAGTGAAGCTCTCGAACCGTCGTTTTGAGATGCCGCAATGGGCGGGTATGCAGACTGAAGGCATCTGCTTCTTCGATGAGGGTAGATGCTACGTTACGGCAGAGACCTCTCCAACCATTACCGCGAGAGTGTTTGAGGTAGATTTTAGGAGATGGATTGATAAGGAACTGAAAAACAAAAAGAAATGAAACGTATTGCGGTTATAGTATTCCTAATGGTGTTGGTTTCTGCTGTATTTGCCCAGCATCCCAAAAAGGCTGTGAAAGCCTACGAGGCAGCAGAAGAGGCTTTTATGATGCGAGACTATGGCAAGGCGCATCAACATTTGCTGAAAGCCGTGGTGACCGATCCCAATTATGCCGAGGCTTGGCTTTTGGAGGGGGAAGTCGGGATGGAGACAAAAGATTATGACTTGGCTTTATTAGGTTACGAAACTGCTTTGGCATGCGACTCGATGTTGTTTCCTCCTGCCGCCATTACCTTGGCACGCCTTTATGATGCTCGTGGCAGTTACAAGCACGAGATAGTCTTATTGCGATGGTATTTATCGAAGCGCTTGGGTAATGACGCCAATGATGCCACAGCCAATGAGTTGCTTGAAAAAGCTTCATTTAGAGATTGGGCAATGAGTCATCCCGTGGCTTTTGAACCTGAAAATCTGGGAGTCGCTGTCAATACAATCAATGACGAATATGTGAATATGCTTTCGTTTGATGGTTCTCAACTGCTTTTCACACGCAAGATGCCGTCTGATAACGGCTATCAGAAAGAGTCGTTATTTGTTTCCTATTTTGAAGACGGTGCTTGGCTGGAACCTCGACTGCTTACTTTTGCCGATTTTCCTGAGGATGTTGACCCAGGTGCGGCTTTCATCTCAGCCGATGGCAAGAAACTCTATCTGACGGGTTGCAGCTGGAAACGCGACAGCAGCTGCGACATTTATATTTCGGAATGGAAAGAGGGTCAGTGGTCGATGCCAAGGCGACTTTCCGAAAATATCAACACGGGAAGTTGGGAATCGCAGCCTTGCGTGAGCAGCGATGGCAAGGAACTCTTTTTTGTTTCGCGCCGCTCGGGTAACGCCGATATCTTTCGTAGTATTCGCAATGCCGATGGCACTTGGGGAGAACCCCAGAATTTAGGCGAACCCATCAACACGAAAGGCACGGAGATGGCGCCTTTTCTGCATCCTGATGGACACACGCTCTATTTCTCCTCTGATACGCACCTCGGTATGGGCGGTTTTGATTTGTTCATGAGCCGTAGGGGAGAGGATGGGAAGTGGCAAGAACCCGTCAACTTGGGTTTCCCCATCAACACTCAAGGCGACGAAATCAACTTTTTTGTGGCGGCTGACGGCAAAACGGCTTTTATATCCTCGCAACGCGAAGGCGGCAAAGGCGGCTACGACATCTACACCTTTGAACTGCCCGAGATAATCCGCTCTGATTCTGCCAATTACCTCTCTACGGTGGATGTGACGGAATTGTCGGTTGGGGATGCTGTGGTTTTGCAAAACATTCATTTTGAATATAATAGTGCGGACCTTACAGCAGATTCGCAATCGGGTATTGAGATGTTGACGGAGTTCCTGAAGCGTAATCCCGGCTTGAAAGTGGAACTGGCGGGCCACACCGACAATGTAGGCAGTGAAAGTTACAACCAGAAACTCTCTGCCAACCGTGCCGAAGTGGTTCGCAATGCCTTGATTGCCAATGGTATTGATTCCGACCGCTTGACTGCAAGAGGCTATGGTGCATCGAAGCCCTTGAAGGCCAACGACAGCGAAGAGCACCGCGCCTTGAATCGTAGAACAGAAATGATTATAATTAACTGATAATGAAAAAATTACTATTACTATTTGCTATGGCAGCACTCATGTCGGCATGCGTGAAACAACCTGAACCGCCCAAACAAATCCGATTCTCCATTTTGGGCGACAGTTATTCAACTTTCGAGGGTTATGTCCACCCTGAAACCAACGATGTTTATCCATTCGATTCCATTGGCGTAACGAATGTAGAACAGATGTGGTGGCATAAGGTGGCCGTTGAAAAAGGCTGGATATTGGATGTAAATAATTCATTTTCAGGGTCTTTGGTGTGTAATTATAACTATGCGTATTACTATGGCCCACATTCGTTCCTCCATCGCATGGATGACCTTGGCCAACCTGACGTGATTTTCATTTTCGGGGCTACCAACGATGCTTGCGCCCATGATGGTGACAATGTGCCAGTTGTACCGCTTGGCAATGATGTTTTTTCAGATTGGACTGAAGATCAACTTTGCACTTTCCGTCCGGCTTTGTCCTATCTCTTTGAAAATCTGCAACAAAGGTATCCCAATGCTGAGTTGTATTTCCTTCTCGACATGAACCTCGGTTCCAATGGCATTGATGCGGACAGACGTGATGCTTTCATCGGATCAATTCATCGCATCGCGAACCATTACAATGTGAAATGTATTGATTTAGAGGGGATTAAAAAGAGTTATTGGCATCCCAATGCCGAAGGGCATGGGATTATTGCCGAACAAGTGCTGGATTTCCTTGAGACTGAGGCGATTTAATGCCTGAACCGATAGCGCACGGTCAATTCCTCGTCGCTTGGGGTGGGCACATCCCAATAAGGTTTTTTCTCGGATGCAGAGCCTGTAGAAGCCTCGGTTTCTGAGCCTGTCGAAGAGCCGTTTTCTTCATTTTCCTCGTCCTCATCCCAATGGTAGACCTCTTTTTGCGGTCCTTCCTTGCGCAGGAAAAAGGCCAACAATACGCCAATGATGGCGCCGCTGAGGTGGCCTTCCCATGAAATGTTTTGCGGGATGGCCAATGAGGGAATCATGCCCCAGATGAAGCTTCCGTATAGGAACACCATGATGAGCGCGATGACAATGAGCATTCTATTGCCTCTGATGAAACCGCTTGTGATGAGAAAGAGATTCAATCCATAGACGAGCGCGCTGGCTCCAATGTGTGTGGATTCAGAGTCTCCTATGCACCATGTAATCAATCCGCTGGCTAGATAAGTGATGAGAAGTACACGGTTGGCAAGGGTCGGGTAGCAGTAATATAAGGCTGTGCCCAAAACGAGGATGGGCACCGAGTTCGAAAGCAAATGCTCCCAACTGCCATGCAAGAAAGGCAAGGTGAAGATACCCATGAGACCTTTTGCCGAATGTGGCGTAATTCCCCAACGACTTAGGCTGAGGCCAAACGACACCTCAATGATTTTCACCAGCCACATCAAAGCCACAAGGATGAGTGGAATGACTAGACTGCCCAAAAACTTTTTTCGCTCTTGTTTATCTTCCATGCCGAGGTGCATATCAAGAATTGTTCCGCCGCAAAGGTCGGAAATTTTGGCAGAACACCTTACATTTTCATTACAAAAATCCCGCTCACGAATGGTGAACGGGGTTTTCTCAAATTCTATAAACTCTTGATAAAAGAGAATTTGATAGAAAAACTTGACGATTAAGGAAGGAACGGCATCTTCACGACAACAGCCTTGATGAGCTTGTTGCGAATCTTGATGAAGATTTCAGTGTCTTTCTTGCTGAAAGCCTTCTTCACCAAGGCGGTGCCGATGTTCTTGCCAGTCGAGGGTGACGGGCTGCCCGAGCGTACCATACCGATGCAGTTGCCCTCGGCATCGCACACTTCATAACCGTTACGCGGAATGCCACGGTCAATCATTTCGAAGCCGACGATCTTTTGGTTCACGCCATTGGCTTTCTGAGCAGCGAAGATTTCGCGGTTGAGGAAGTCGTTGCCGTCGACGAACTTGGTAATCCAACCCAAACCAGCCTCGATGGGGCTGATGGTGTCGTCGATTTCGTGACCATAGAGGCAGAAACCCTTCTCGAGACGGAGGGTGTCGCGGCAGCCTAAGCCTGCGGGCATGATGCCGAACTCCTTGCCAGCCTCAAACACGGCGTCCCAAACTTGCTTGGCATAAGCGACGGGGATGTAGATCTCGCAGCCACCCGAGCCTGTGTAACCTGTAGTCGAGAAGATGATGTTGTCGACGCCAGCGAAGTTGATGATCTGGAAGGTGTAGTATTCCATGTCAACCACGTTGGCCTTGGTGAGTTTTTGCATGGCTTTCAGGGCGTTGGGGCCTTGCACGGCCAGTTGTGCCCATTCTTCGCTCTCGTTCTTGAAGTCTTCGCCAAGGGTCATGCCAAACTTTTCGGCGATTTGGCTCATCCAAGCCCAGTCCTTGTCGATGTTGGCGGCGTTGGGCACCATGAAGTAATGGTCGTCGGCGATGCGGTAGACGAGCATGTCGTCAACGATGCCACCCTTGCCATTGGGCAGGCAGGTGTATTGCACCTTGCCGTCGTTCAAAGCAGCCACGTCGTTGACAGTGCAGTATTGCATAAACTGTTTAGCCATAGGTCCTTTGGCGCGGAACTCACCCATGTGCGACACGTCGAACACGCCGACGTTGTTACGGACGTTGTTGTGTTCTTCGACGAGGCCGGTGTATTGAATCGGCATGTCATAACCTGCAAACTCAGCCATCTTGGCACCTAAGTCGTGATGAATCTGATTGTAAGGGGTCTTCTTTAATTCGATGTTCTCCATTTGTGTTTTGTGTATTTGTTGATTAAAGATTTAAAAATTCAAAATCCAAAATTTCTCATTTATCTCCTTGTGTCATGCAGTCCTTTCTTGAAGTAAGGACCGAAAGTCAGTTTTGTGTACTTGAGGTCATACACTGTGACTTCGCGCGGAGTCTCGCTGTTGACTTGGCGTTTCAGTGTGCAGCCGTTGGCGGGGTCAACCCAATATTGAGTCACTCCATCCTCATTGTCGACGAAAAAGTGCCAACAGTTCACGTCAAGCACCCGCTCCATGCCGACATAATACTTGGATAGGTTGCTCTTGTCAACCTCATTGTCGAAGGAGTCAAGCGGGAAGAAACTCTTGCCGAGAGGTTCAAACTCCCACTTGACATCATCGGTCCAACCTTGGGCTTCGGGTCGGTAATACCAGTTCTCGCCATCTTTGATGTCCCAGAAGCGGTCGATTTCTCGTCCGTCGTTGTAGGCTTCCTTGTTTCCAATTTTGACGAAGGTTTCGCGACAGTCGCTGACGGGGTTGGTGACTGTGATGAAGAAGTTGTCCGCAGGAGGATTGAAACTGTAGGTGGCAGTGAAAGGCTGTGTTTCAGGTTTTTCGGGGATGACAACCACTGGAGTTTCGACTTTAGGCCCTTTTATGATAATCACAGCTTGTGATTGGGCCTCGCCGAAAATGGCAGTAATGACAGGCGTGCCTTCGCCTTTGGCAATAACTTGAATTTCGTTACCTAATCCAATAACTTGATAATCAATAAACTTTGAATCCATGACATCATATTGGATTTTGCCTGGTTTCTCAAAGGATTTCCAAACAATGGTGTCGCCCTCGTTCATTTCAAACTTGGTCACTTTTGTTTCCTGCGCGATAGCTATGATTCCAAGACAAACGCAGAATAATGTGAAAAGTAGTTTCTTCATGATGATATGATTTTGTCGTTGTGTTTTAGGCCTCAAAAATAGATAAAAAACAAATATGAAGAGGTGGCAGGACTATTATTTTTTGCATTTTGGGCATCGTCCGTTGATAATGAAGCTGGCACTTTGCATTTCGTAGCCATCTGGAAGATGCATTTTTGGGATAGGGAGGTCTTCGAGGCAAAGGGTGGAACCGCAGTTTTCGCAGTGGAAATGTACGTGCATGTCGTTGTTGATGGCATGGTCGTGGCTGTGACAGAGTTCATAGCGAGTGCCTTCGCTGTCTTCAAGAACATGGACGAGGTGTTGCTCTTTGAAAACTGTCAAGGTGCGGAAGATACTCGACTTATCGATGCTGCCAATGTGGTCATCGAGCTCGCCCATCGTGAGGGGACGGCATGCTTCAGCCAAGGTCTTGGCCACGATAATACGGTTGGCTGTGGGTCGGATGCCGTGCTGTTGCATTAATATAATAAGGTGCTGTTCTTTTTCCATTGGGTTGCAAAGATAGGGCTTTTTTCGGTACATATTCGCATGTTTGTTTTTCTGTTTTTTTAACTTTTTTTGTATCATTAGGATAATAATTGTATCTTTGTAAGGTAAAAATCTATAGTATTAATATTAAATTAGTTAAAAATGAAGTATTTACAAAAAATTAAAGAGTGGAGTGAGACGTTTCTTCTCCTTCTGATGATGACACTTTTTGCGCCTTGGTGCGCAAATGCGCAAAACAGTTCAGTTGCCACTCCCAATTTTGAGACGGGCAATATTAATGAATTCAACACCATGCAGCTCACAGTGAACTCGGGAACTACCGTGAACCAATATGTTCCTGTTTATGCTTATTTTGTTGATTGGGAGCTGATAAGTAGCCAGTTTATCATTCCGGCAACGAGCCTCGCCGACATGGCCAACGGCCAAATTACCAAGATGACTTTCCATTCTTCAACTGCATCGGCCAGCTGGGGCAATGCCTCGTTCAAAGTTTATTTGGTAGAAACAAACGAAACCACCTTGTCAACTCTTCAGGATTGGATGGGTATGACTCAGGTGTATGAAGGCAACCTCTCCATCGCCAGCAACGAGATGGCGGTTGTGTTTGACATGCCTTTTTCATACACAGGCGGCAACCTTTTGGTGGGTTTCAATCAGACAACAATAGGTAGTCATGGATCTGAAATCTATTGGTACGGTGTCACAGCTACTGGTGCCTCACTTGGGGGATCTCTAGAAAACGGGACTTTTATCCAACGGAACTTTCTCCCCAAAACTACATTCACCTATATCCCCACGGCCTATCCGAGAGTGAAACCAGTAATAAGCAGCATTACCCCCAATAGCGTCAGTTTCACATGGACAAGCCCCAGCGACAATGTTACTGGCTACCAATACCAATACAAAACCTCAACTGATGCTTGGCCAACCGATTGGACGAGCTTGGATGAAACTTCCACTTCGTTAACAATTAACGGTTTGTATGCTACGACTGACTACGACTTTCGCATTAAAGCCCTCTATGGCGAAAACGAAAGCGTAACGACCGAAATCAGTTTCACGACGGCATGCGACTATGTTGAATTGCCTATGGAGGATGACCTCGATAGTTATGCGGGAACCACATCAACTGGCGTCAACAATCTTCCTCAATGCTGGAACTACATCAATACAACCACAGAAAACGGATACAAAGGCTATCCCTTGATTTACAATCAGAGTAGTTATTCTCATTCGGGTAATAACCATCTGAGATTCTATTCTTATCGTTATTCTTATTCCCCAAGGGATCAGTATGCCATCTTACCTGTCATGGAGAATGTGAGTGAATTGAGAATCCAGTTTTATGCACGTCGTTATATTTCCTCATATGACGGCATTATTATAGTGGGCGTGATGACAGACCCAACCAATGCTTCCACATTCACCGAAGTGGAAACCATCAATCTTACTTCGGAAGATTACGAGAAGTACATTGTTCCATTCAGTGGTTATAGCGGTAGCGGTGGCTACATTGCCTTCAAGATGTCAGCGCCAAATAGTAGCACAACTTATTATTGTGGTGTTTTGATTGACGACATAATCGTAGAGACAATTCCGAACTGCGACGCGCCAAGCAACTTGGCCATGGTCGAACACAGCAACACTTCCAATTCCGTCGACCTGAGTTGGACTCCGGGCGGTGGAGAAACGGCTTGGAAGATACAGTATAAGAAGGAAACCGAAACGACTTGGACTCCCTTTACTTCCCAAGTGACGACGAATCCCTTCACACTGACAGGTCTCGAACCTAATACCGACTATCAGGTGCGCGTTGCTGCTTACTGCGACAATAATAACCCCAACAGCATTAGTCCCTATAGTGACCCTATCGGTTTCACGACCTTATGTGAAGCCATTTCCGACTTCCCGTGGAGTGAAGATTTCGATACTTATACTAGCGGTTACTCGACAACTTTCCCCACCAATAACCTGCCCCAATGCTGGAGCTACATCAACACTACCACGAATAACGATTACAAAGGCTGTCCTGCGGTTACCACATACATGAATAACGATTATTACTTGTATTTCGTTTCCTATTATTTAACTGACCCACAAGACCAGTATGCTATCCTGCCACCTATGGAAGACCTTAATGGCAAGAGAATCACATTCACAGCTAGACTTCGCTATAGTAACCGTCCGGATTCAAACATCATTGTGGGTGTGATGACCAATCCTTGGGATGCCAGCACTTTTGTGCCAATTGGCGCCACTGGCAACAACCTTACCATAGACAAAACCAAATTCAAAGTGAAATTCACTAACGTGACGGGCAACTATATCGCCCTAAAGATGGAAGCTGCCACTAATGACAATAAATATGTGATAGTTGATGACATCACTGTGGAGCTTGCCCCTGACTGCGAGGAACCGGATAATTTGGCATTTGTGGAAGCTACTGGACATACCGCCACCTTCAGTTGGACCGATAATGGCGGGTCTGACGCTTGGCAGATTTACGTCGCTACCAACAATACATTACCTGAGGAACTAGTGCCGGAAAATCTGCATGAGGTGACTACCAATCCTGGTACCGTCAGCGGACTGGCTCCTCAGACTTCATATTACGCTTGGGTGCGCGGCAACTGCGGAAATCCTGACGCGTATGGAGCTTGGTCAGATCCTGTTAGCTTCATAACAGGCGTTGCCTGCCCTCAACTTATTAGTTTAACGGTTTCGGAGGTTGCAACAACCTCTGCTACAATTAACTGGACATCCGATGGCCAAGAAACAGCTTGGCAGGTTTGTGTGAATAATGATGAAGCGCATCTCGTTGACGTTGTAAACAATACATACACTATCCCGGGACTCACTCCTGCGACCACATACAACGTGAAGGTGCGTGCTAACTGTGGAGGTGAGGATGGCTATAGCGATTGGTCAAACCCGAAATATTTCACCACTGAAATTGCTTGTCCTGAACAGATTGATTTCACGGTTTCAGACATTGCATCTACCTATGCTACACTTAACTGGACATCCTATGGACAGGAAACGGCTTGGCAGATTTGCTTGAACGATGATGAAGCGCATCTCATTGATGTTACCAACAATTCATACACGTTCACCAATCTCACTCCTGCGACTGAATACACCGTGAAGATGCGTGCCAATTGCGGCATCGTGGATGGTTACAGCGATTGGACCTATGAACAATGGTTTACAACGGATTTCTGTGACCCTGAGTACAAGTGCAACATCAGCTATACTGCAACCGGTTTTACTGGTTGGGATGAGGCGACTATTGCCATTGTGGATGATGAGACAGAAATAGCGTGGCTGACAATGAATGAAGGCTCGGGTGAACTCGCCCTTTGCCCGGGCGATTACAGCATTGTTTGGTATGGGTATTGTGAAGAAGACGGCTCTTTTTCTATCTATGGTTCTGATGGAAACGAGTTGCTTTCTGTTACGCAATGTAATGAGTTGGATTATGAACAAGAGTTGGGCTCATTTGTGCATGTCTGCGAAGGCGTATGCTTCCCTCCGAAGAATCTGGATGTATGGGCAAGAGCCACCTCTGCTACGATGACTTGGGACCAAGGAGGTGATGAGGAGCAATGGAAACTATCTTGGTCTGTTGATAATTCATGGACTGAGCCTGAAATCGTTAACGAGACCAACTATGATTTTGACAATCTTACTCCTGGCGCCACTTACAAGGCGCGTGTGAAAGCCGTTTGCGGACTTGATAACGAAAGTGGTTGGAAGGAAATCACTTTCACCACCCCACTTTGCGACGATGCTTGTCGAATCCGTTATGTCTTGGAAGACGAAAGCGATGACGGATGGGATGATAATGCTCATATCAGTGTTGTGCGCAATAGCGATAACAAGGAAGTGGCTCAACTTTCGGTTACCGCAAATAACAGTCCATTAACTGGTTATTTGCCTTTGTGCCCTGACGAAACATATAGTTTCATTTGGGTTGCAGGAGGAGAATATGACACAGAATGCTCCTTTACCATCTATGGCTCTGATTGGACGACTATAATTGTTTCTCATGAAGCAGGTGACGAAATTAATGATGGAGAGGTGTTGTGTGGTTCTTATGAGCATACTTGCGAAGGATGCGAAATTTTTGAGATCAGCTACGATACACCTTACATCGAGGATTTCAACAATACATGCTGGAATACTTGGGGCACTAATGATCCTCCTTATTATTATTGTTCTCCGTCATTATGGGGAGGAGCAAATGGTATGGCTAGTGTTTCGCCGGGGTGCTATACTTCAAGCTATATCAGTTTGCGTCCTGTCAAGGTGACGCCTACAACGCAACTCACTTTTAGAGCTTGGGTGGAAGTATGGCTAGATGAGTTGATTGGAACTTCCACGGTGTTGGTTTCTACCAACAATGGACACACTTGGATTCCAATTGGTCAAGCTTATGAAGGCGGTGAAATCGTAAGTGAGAATGATGAAGTTTTCCGACATGTTAGCACTAAAACCCTGTCGTTGGGTGACTATGCGCAATATGATTTCATTCTTGTTGGTTTCAGGTATCAAGGCTTTAGTGACAACAATAATCAAATAAGTACAATGTTTGTTGATGGAATTCGCATCTACGACCCCAATGTTTTTGAAGGTAATGCAAAGAGTGGTTTGTGGAGCAATGCGAGTAATTGGACGCAGGGCGTTCCTTCTGAAGGCGACTATGTCTTGATCAACGGTGACTGCAATTTAGATACTGATGCGAATTTGAGTTCGCTGAAAGTGAATGAAGGCAAGTCATTGACCATCCAAAGTGGAAAGACCATGATAACCGAGCAAGCATCCACCTCCAATATGGATCAGTTGGTCATTAAGGATGGCGGGCAGTTTATCACTAACACTACTGTGCTGGCTACCATAGAGAAAAGTGTTGTAGGCCGTGATAATGGTGGAAAATGGAATTTCATTGCTTCGCCGATTACGGATTATCAAGGTATTAATCCTGCAAATGTCAACTTGATGACGGTAGGTGACTATGATTTGTACAGGTTCAACCAAAGCCCCGTACTTGTCGATGGCATTGGTAAGGAATGGGAAAACTACAAGGCTCATTCGGGAGAATTCAAACTGTTTAATGGGAAAGGCTATCTCTATTCCAATAAGAGTGATGTCACCCTTTCCCTCACTGGTGATATCCATTCCGGCGAGAGTGCCTCGGAAGGCCTTGTTTTTGCGGAGGAGAATGTGAACAATGACATGTCGTTTAGGGGTTGGAACCTTGTGGGCAATCCATTAACCTTCAATGCGTATGTCAATCGGAGTTATTACAAGATGAATGATGTTGGCACGGCCATTACTGCGGTTTCGGAATATGCCAATCCTGACAATAGAATTGCACCTTGCACGGGTATTATGGTGAAGGCTGAATCTGATGACGACGAGTTCGTCATTTTCAGCAGAGGTTTGCCCGAAGGAGCATATTCAAACGGTAGCCTGAACGTCGCTTTGGCCCATACAGATATGCGTGGCGCTTCGAGAGGTTCAGCGGCCTACATTGACAATGCCATCATTAGCTTTAATGAAGGCAGCAAGCTGACGAAGTTCTATTTTGGCGACAGCGAGGCCAATATCTACATCCCGCAGAACAACGAGGAACTTGCCGTTGTCTGTGCTGAAGGCATGGGTGAGATGCCGCTTAACTTCAAGGCCACGGAAAACGGCAGCTATACGCTGAGTTTCAACAATGAAGGAGTCGCATTCAGCTATCTCCACCTTATCGATAACAAGACTGGCAGTGACGTTGACCTGCTTGTTAACCCGAGTTACAACTTTGAAGCACTTGTGACGGATTACGAAAGCCGCTTCAAGCTGGTGTTCGTTACTAATGGTGCAAGTGAGGACGCCAATGAATCTGGTTTTGCGTTCTTCAGCAATGGTAACTGGATCATTAGCAACGAAGGCGAAGCCACCCTGCAAGTTATTGACATCAATGGTCGCGTCCTCAGTAGCGAAACCGTCAACGGCAGCGTCAGCAAAGCCATCAACGCCGCTCCTGGCATCTATATACTCCGCCTCATCAACGGCGACAGTGTGAAGGTCCAGAAGGTTGTAGTGAGATGATTTAAAGCTGTAAGCTATAAGTTTGGTGACAACTAAGCTTATGGCTTACAGTTTAACAATTAAACAATCAACAATTTAAATCACTTTTATCCCTTCCGGCTGTTTGGTCGTATGATGTTTTGAGGAAGTCCCGCGATGCCGCGTTGCAGGGATTTTCTCTTTTCAAATGTTGACCAGCTTGTACGGTAGTGTGTGAATAAGTGAAAACGATATGAATTGAACACCTCCGATTAGTACTTACCTCTTGCTCAATTTGTTCCATTCCTGCTCAAAAGCGTCCCTCATTTTGTTCTCATCTCTAATGATTTTTCTCAATTCTTCCAAGCGTACCGCATTGTCCGATTCGGGAATCCAAAGGCGAAGGTAGCCCGTGTCGGAATACTTCTCCAACAGATGTTCTCGGAAGCGTTGGTATTGTTGCTCCTTGTCATAATCGGGGAAGTGGTCTTGCGTGAATTGTATGGTGCGCCGTATGACTTTTTCGGGTGTGATGAGGCGGTCGGCTTCGGCCACGATTTTGCCGTAGATGGAGCGTGGCTCATGACCACTTGAGGCGCGATGGTCCTCGGCGGCCTGCGCCATGGTCTCGATTTGGCCTTCTTCGAACCATTCTCGTAACTTTTTGTCTTCGCGCATGATGCGCCCCGAGACGAGATGATGGGTGTCGCGGCCTTCGCAGAGCCCCGTGTCATGGTACGCGGCAATGGCATAGACCATGTTTTCGTCCACATCGTAATGCTTGGCCAAGGCCATACTCCTTTCTATGACTTCATCGGCATGGTTACGCTGATGGGCGGCATCGAAATGGTCGTAGCGGGGCAGGATTTCCTGTTCGATGTATGCTAAAATATTGGGGTTTACCATCCTCCACCTCCAGCATTCACCGTGGTCACCATCGAATTGACATTCACATTGACGCTTTGTCCGCCAATGTAGGTGACATTGCCCGTGTAGTAGCCGTTCCAGTTGGTGCCGCCACTGATGGTGCCGTTGTATTTCACGGTGTATGATTGTCCCGTTTGCAGCTGCGGGTCAGTGAAAAGCATGACCATATTATTGCCGCCACCGGGCCAACCGCCTCCGCCGCCCGTGAAGGTGGGGCATTGGTAGGTGCAGATGATCGTGCCGTCCGATTTGAGGATTTGGATGGCATAACCAGGCTGCGTGTTGATCTTCAGTGATGGCTGAGTGCAGACATTCGTGCTTGGGTTGCTAGTGCCGCCGCCAGTGCCAATGCTGGTGCTACCTGTAATTTTGAATTGGTTGTTGTCGCAGTCGAAGCCTTCTTCAGGCGAACGGGCCCCGTTGGAGATGTTGAGGCCACCGTTGAGGAACATCGTGCCGTTCGAGTCGGTGCCGTCGTTGTTGTCGCTGTGGGCGTAATAAATGCCTCCATTGATAGTGAGGTTTTGGGCTGCATTGACGGCGTCGTCTTTTACCGAGTAAGCCTCAATGTTGCCACCGTTGATGGTCAGCGTGGCCTTGCTTTCGATGCACTCGCCGCCTTCGTTTTGCGTTTGGGTGCAATGCACGGTGATGTTGCCGCTGTTGATGGTCAGGTTGCCTTGGGCTTTGACGCCTTTCGGGTTGGCATAGTCGCCACCGCCCCATGGGCCACCGCCACCTTGTGTGATGGTGATGCGCTCGCCGCTGGTGGTGACATTGAGGGTGAGGTCGTCATTGTTGGCACCTTCCTGCCCGATGACAAGAGTGCCGCCCACGTTGATGCCCTTGCCACCGCGACCGGTGCTGGTGAGGTTGAAGTTACCGCCAAGCAGTTCCATATTGCCTTCGCTTTTCAGACATGATGAGGTGTAGGCATCCTTGTTGTTTCCGCTGATGGTGTAGGTGGCACCATCACCTTGCGTAGTGATGGTGAAGTCACCGCCACTGATGCTCAGATTGCCATCGGCACTGATGCTCTTCCCGCCGTGATTGGTGGTGGGCAGTGTGATAGTAAAGTCACCGCCTGTGATGTTGATATCAGTGTCGCATTTGATGGCCGTGCAATAGGCAGGCTCGTTTTGGTTGTTGACCAACTGCAGGACGGTGCTGCCCGAGGATGTGATGTCGATGGTGCCGCCCGAAATGTTGATGTCGCTGTCTGCCTTGATGCCTTTCGACATGTCGCCGGAGTTGGCGATGGTGAGCGTTCCGCCATAAATATAAACAAGGCTGTCGGCCTTGATGCCTTTGCTGTCTGTGCCGCTCGTGTTGAGGGTAAGGGAGCCATCGTTCATGGTGAAAATGCCCGATACTTTGACGCCTCTTTGGCTTTCCGCCGTAGTGTTAATGGTGAGGTCACCGCCTTGGATGGTGACGTTCCCTGAAATATCGAGGCCATCTGAACCGGCTGAAACAATTTCAAGCGTACCGCCGTTCCATGTCAGGTTGCTGCTACCGTGAATGCCATCGCTATCGGAGCCAAGGATTCGGATAGTGCCCTAGTTGATGGTGATAGG